>VTLG01016124.1_pt1 | contig 203035 bp, 275 predicted proteins | sample 4694571 | NCBI WGS metagenome assembly VTLG01 (sample SAMN12604809, study PRJNA352737) | marine metagenome | biome: ENVO:00000447; feature: ENVO:00000209|ENVO:00000569|ENVO:01000036; material: ENVO:00002151; isolation source: viral sequences binned using virsorter ... | reverse complement strand
AAGCAAGAGCTCACTTTAGTGCAGGTACAGGATTAACATATAGTGGCGGTCAGTTTAGCATTACTGACACAGGTGTCAGTTCAAACACATACGGCTCTAGTAATGATGTTGCTCGTTTTACTGTAAACGATCAAGGGCAGATCACAAGTGCAAGTGAAATTGCAATTGATCATGATGCATTATCAAACTTTGTTGCAAACGAACATATAGATCACAGTGGTGTTACACTCACAGCAGGAGATGGATTATCAGGGGGAGGTACTATAGCTGCTTCTAGAAGTTTTGCAGTTGATGGCACAGTATTAAGAACATCAGGCAACCAAAGCATTGCCGGTACAAAAACATTTACAGGTGTAGTTGATTTAACAGGTGCAACAGTAACAGTTCAAACTGAAGCAAATACCGATAGTGATTTTAGTGTTGCTTCAACAGCGTATGTAAACAATAGAATTAATCAAGTAGTTGGTGCAGCGCCATCTGCATTAGATACATTAGAAGAAATTGCTGCTGCAATGGGTAATAGCAGTAACATTGGCGGTGTAGTAACAAGTAATACAAATAGAATTGGAGCACTAGAAGGTAGAGTAATCACAGCAGGTGACGGACTTACCGGAGGTGGAAATTTATCTGGAGATAGATCCATAGATGTAGACGCTACTGTAGCAAGAACATCAACCAACATGTTTGCAGGCTCTGGATTAACAGGTGGCGGAACATTAGCAGCAGATAGAACATTTAATATAGGTGCTGGCACAGGTATCACTGTAAACGCAAATGACATTGATGTCGATATGACAGCATTTGATACAGGTGACTTAGCAGAAGGTTCAAATCTTTATTATACAGATACCAGAGCAGATGCAAGAGTAAATTTACAAACAGGAACTAATTTAGACTTATCAGCAAAAGACACAGATGATTTAGCAGAAGGTTCAACTAATTTGTATTACACAGATGCTAGAGTTGATGCAATGATGTTTGGAGGTGATGGACTTACATACGTTAATGGTGGTACTTTTGCAGTAGACGCTACGGTAATAAGAAACTTTAATAATCAAAGTATTGGTGGTATAAAAACGTTTACCGGCGCATTAGTTGTTCCTAACAGTTCATCTACAACAGCAGGTGCAATATACTACGACTCAAGTGGTACAGAAGCATACATATACATTGGCGGTTCAGCAAGAAAAATAACACCAGCAGTAGACGCAGGTGATCTAGAAGCAGTGGGCACAGGCACATTTGATGTCTATGCAGGCACTAGAGTAGACGGATCAACAACTTATCATGGTATTAAGAGTTTAGACAGAGGAACTTATACAAGTATAAGTGAAAGCGGAAATGTTATCACAATCGATGGTGATATCAGCACAATCAGACAAGCATTTAGTGCTAGTGGAACCACATTAAGTTACAACAATAACACTGGTGCGTTCTCATCAACAGCAGACAATTACGATAATTGGAGTTTTACAACACCAACAGGTGGTAGCGTCAACATCAACAGTGGCGATGAATTAGCATTTAGTGCAGGCTCAGGAATAGGAATAAGCCACAGCGGTAAAACAGTTACAATCACTAACACAAATGCCGCAGACATAACAGCAGTAACAGCAGGTGACGGATTAGGTGGTGGTGGCCTAACAGGAGCAGTCACACTCAATGTAGGCGCAGGTGATGGTATTTCAGTTAATACAAATGATGTTGCTGTAGACAGCACAGTAGTAAGAACAAGTGGCACACAATCCATTGCAGGAAATAAAACACTTACTGGAAGCACACAAATAAACGCATTGAGCATGAATGGTGCATATAGTTTACCTGTTTCAGACGGTTCCCCAAATCAAGTTTTATCAACAGACGGTAACGGTAACTTATCATTTGTTGCTGTAAGCACAATTGGTGGTACAGTAACAGGTGTTACAGCAGGTGCAGGTTTAACTGGTGGAGGTCTTACAGGTACAGTTAATTTAGATGTTGGTGCTGGTGACGGAATCGATGTACAAGCAAACGATGTTGCAGTAGATAACACTGTTATTAGGACAACTGGCAATCAAAGTATTGGCGGCAATTTGGAAGTTAACGGCTTAACACTTTCAGACAATGAAAGCATATTGTTAGGCGATGACGGTGATTTAAAATTACATCACGACACTAGCGATTCTATAGTTGAAGATGTAGGTACTGGCAGTCTTTTATTAAAGTCTAACGGATTAGGTATTAAATTACAAGCAGAAACAGGTGGTACTTATTACGATGCAATTCAAGCAACAGCATTTGGAACTACTCTTCATACGCAAGGTGCTGTAAAATTAACAACTACTGCTAGTGGTATCACAGTAACTGGAACAGTTGATGTAAATAGTGCCTACACATTGCCAACATCCGATGGTAGTCCAAACCAAGTATTAACTACAAACGGTGGCGGTGCAGCGTCATTTGCTACACCAAGTACAAGTAATATTACAGAAGGTTCAAATCTTTACTACACCAATGAACGTGTAGATGACAGAGTTTCAAATTTAATAACAGCAGGTGTAAACGTTGCTCTAACATATGATGATGCAGCAGGAACATTAGAAGTCAGAGTACCTTACGAAAGAATCCAAGACACAGTCGGAGAGCAACTTGTAACAAACGGTTCGCACACAGGTGTTGCTGTATCTTATGACGACTCAGGTGATGCTGGTATTGATATTGCAGTGGTTCCTTCATACATAAGAGGATTGCTTAGTAGCGGTAGTTTAATTTCCTATGACAGCACCTCAGGGCAAATTAGCACAACTGCTGATAATTACGGTAGTTGGTCATTTGATACTTCCAGTAACGGCACAAATGAATCAGTCACAAGCGGGGATATTGTAAGATTTAGTGCTGGCACAGGAATGCAAGTTAATCACTCGGGTGATACAATTACATTTACAAACACCGCCCCAGACCAAACAGTTAGTTTATCTGGAACTGGTAGTGTAAATGTTTCAGGTACATATCCTAATTTTTCAATTAGTGGCACAGACACTAATACAACATACAGTGCAGGCACAGATCTCAGTTTAGCAGGAACACAATTTAATGTAGTATCATCAACTGCAGCAGGTAATAACACACTTGCTAAACGTGATGGTAGCGGAAACTTAACTGCTAATGTCTTTAACGGCGTTGCAACATCAGCCAGATATGCTGACTTAGCAGAGAAATATGAATCAGATGCTAATTATCAAGCAGGCACAGTAGTTGTATTTGGCGGTGAAAAAGAAATAACTGTAACAAATCAAGCAAACTCTCCAAGAGTTGCAGGAGTAATTAGTACAGACCCAGCATACATGATGAACAGCGAAGCAGATGGGCAATATGTTGCACTAAGGGGTAGAGTGCCTTGCAAGGTTATAGGCCCTGTTAAGAAAGGCGATGTGTTAATTACTTCAAGTAGACCCGGCTTTGCTGAGACATCTTCAGATCCAGCATTTGTAGGTGCAGCATGTATAGTCGGAAAAGCATTGGGTGAATGGGACTCACCTTCAGAAGGTGTTGTCGAAATAGTAGTCTAACATAAAATCTAATGTTAGAAACATAAACAAGGATAAATATTTTTATGAAGATCATTAAAGGTCAGACTCCAAGAGAAGTCGTCCTGCATAAGGACGAGTACCCGGCAGGTTTAGAGCCAACAGACGTTGTTGAAATATTTAAAACACCGCTTACTGGTTCTTATAATTGGGACTACACAGTACAAGACAATCGTATCAAAATGCTTTACGAATTAGGTAAAAAACTTAATTGGAATGTAGAAGTCGATGTAGATTGGTCACCAGAGTTTATAGATTTAAACCCAGACGGAGAAGCATTTGATTTTGAAAACAATCAGTGGGGTAAGCACCCTGAATATGCAAAATGGGATAAAGAAAAACGTGTAGAGTTTATCAAAGACTTAAATGCCTGGAGCATTAGCCAATTTCTACACGGCGAACAAGGTGCTTTGCTTGTAGCAAGTCAATTGGCAAGTTGTGCACCTACATTTAATGCAAAACTGTATGCAGCATCACAAACATTTGATGAAGCAAGGCATGTAGAAGCATTTAACAAATATTTACAAACAAGACTACAAAGAACTTGGCCTATAGGTAGAGCATTAAAAGGTCTACTAGATAAAATATTAACAGATCCACGTTGGGACTTAAAATTTATAGGCATGCAAGTGGTTATTGAAGGATTAGCATTAGCGGCATTCCAAGCAAGTAGAAATGCAAGTAATGATCCTGTATACAAAGAAATGATAGAATACATCATCAGAGATGAAGCAAGACATGTAACGTTTGGTATTAATTACTTAAAAGATTATGTAACAACACTAACCGAAGAAGAGCAAATAGATAGAGCACAATTTGCTTTAGAAGCATGTACTGTTAGCAGAAATAGATTAAGGGCATATGATGTTTGGGAAAGATATGGTATGGATTTAGAATATACTGACGAATACCAAAAAGAAAATATTTTTCAAACACAATTTCAAGATGTGCTGTTCAGCAGAATTATGCCTAACCTTAAAAAGATTGGGCTTCTCAGAGAAGAACTAGTACCAGAATATGAGAAACTTGGCGTTATGGGATATGCCGATGGTGACTCAGATTATGAAACAAGTTGGGAAGAACTGTCTAAACCACTGAAAACTGCATAATAAAAGCACAAGAAGATAAATACTATTGAACGGAATTTGACTAGGAGGCATCTCCTAGACAGTGTTTTTAACAAGCATTGAACAGACCGGGGACATAAATGGCAGTTTTTGGTAACTTTAAGGGTACCACTAAATCTGATTTTCAGATTGGTAAGAATGGAAATAAAATCTCTACAGGTAGTCAACCTACTACCGATATCTCCAATGGCGACTTATTCATCGATAGCAGTAGTTCAGAACTACAAATTTACAGTAACGCATGGGTAGGGATTGGCGACACATTAACATCCTTAAACGTTGATAACGGAACATTAATTGTAGATTCCGCTAACGATACAGTTAGTGTAGGATCAGCCGCAAGTAATGAAAAACTGTTTGTAAATGGTAATTTGAGACTTGGTACAAACCCAAGTTTACAACACTCCGGTGCATATCTTGATCTAAGACACTCCAATGGGTCAACAACTCAAGTTAGACTTAGAGATAATGGCAGTAGCACAGACCCTATCTTTAAAATATACAATGCAGACAACAGTGCTGAAGTATTCAAGGTACAAGGTAACGAAGTTTCTCTCGCAGATAATGTAAAAGCAAAATTTGGTGATTCCGGTGATTTAGAAATATATCACGATGGTAACAACAGTTACATAGATGATGCTGGCACAGGTTCTTTAAGAATAAGATCAGGAACAACAACCATTAGTAATGCTGCAGGTAGTAAGACATCTGTAGTATTTAATTCAGGTGGTTCGCAAGACTTATATCATAATAATAGCAAAAAATTTGAAACTACAAATTCAGGTATTGCTGTAACAGGAACAGTAGATGTTAACGGTGAATATGATTTACCAACATCAGATGGTAGTGCTGGACAAGCAATGGTCACAGACGGTAACGGTAGTGTAACATTTGAAACTATAGGAGATACAGTTACAGACTATGGTTTAATAACTGAATCTGCAAATGTTACTGTTAACGACTACGGTGCTATCACAGATGAAGCAAGAGAACCTACTTCACACGACAGTTACACTGTTTCAGAAGCAAATAACATAGCAATCAAAAGTACAGGCGACATGATTTTTATTAGCGACGAAACTGGTGGAGCAGTGATGGCGTTTTATGACGGCACTAGTTGGAGAAGAATTACGGATAGAGCAGTAATTAGTACATAACACACATTTATAAGGACACACAAACATGCCAAGAGCAAAACAAAAATTAACTAGAAGTACTAAGAAAAGTACAGAGAGTAAAGCAACAAAAGAAAGTAAAGTATCTGAAGTTAAAGATACTGAAGAAACTAAAGAAACAAAAGTTTCAAAAGTTGCTACAGAAAAAGATAAAAAGGCTCCTGCTAAAAGAGAGTCGAGGGTTTATAGAGAAAAAGCAGAATTAGATCCTCAAATAGTAGACCAAATTAGAGCAGAGCTTACAGATGAGATTAAAAAACAAATAGAATTTGAATTAAGTAAGAAAATGCATATAGATGAGGCAAAAGTGAAAACCGAAGCAAAGGTTGAGAAATCGCAAGTTGTCTTATCCGGTGTAAAAACTTATACAATGTCTACAGATCATGAGGGCTTTAATTTAGAAGATCAGCAACGCAACGTTATGGCAGTTAAAACAAACGGTGCAATAGGGTTTGGTACACAAACTCCTAAGTCTTATGGTCCTGGTAGTGTTCATATTAGAGCAAATTATACAAGTGAAGCAGCACTACCAACTACAGGCAGACATGTAACTAGAGGGCTTGTAGTAGAAGGCGATGCAGACGACGAAAGCTCATTTGGCTTTCGTGTAGTAAGTAGAAGAAACAGACAGGGAACAAACATAACAGGACACGGAAGTCTTAATGTTGGCATTACAGAAGATACACTTAACAGTAGATTATCTGTATATCAACCATATCATTCCAATCCTGGAATCAACACATACGTTCCCACAAGATATTTCAACTCAAATATGATGCAACTCGGCACTGCGGCAACATCAACAGATGCTTACAATTTTATTATTGCAAGAAATCAACAAGTTGATAATGAAGCAGAAGGCCAAGAAGTATTTAAAGTAACAGGATATGGAGACATATACACCGATGGTGCAACTGTTACAAATAAATCAGGGTATGCAGAATTATTTGAGTGGGCAGATGGCAACAATAGAATGGAAAATCGTTTAGGTTTTACAGTTACTATTGATGCACAAGGAAAACTGAGAGTTGCAGATGAAGGCGATAAACCAGTAGGCGTTGTAGTAGACCCTGCTACGGTTGCAGTCATAGGCGGAGCTCAGTGGAACTATTGGAAAGACAAGTATTTAAAAGATGAAAATCAACAAATACAGCAACAACCATACCAGGTAATGGAATGGGAAAACAAAAACAACACAGTAAACAGTTATTTTAACTCAACTGCTCCTATCAATATGGAGCTGCCAGAAAACACTGTAACCTATGAAACGGATAGAGAGGGAAATGAGATGACCACTCACCGTGAGAATCCAGAGATGGATTGGGAGGCAACTTATGTCCCAAGACTCGAAAGACCAGAATGGGCTACAGTTATTTTAAATGGTTCAGCACTAATGTTTAGAGGACAATTCGTTGACAGCAAATGGATTAAAATATCTGATGTATCAGATGATTTAGAAAAGTGGTTAATTCGATGATTTTGATAAATACTATAAAATATATTAACCAAACAAACAAGGTTAGGGGATAAAAAATGGCAACGGCTATTCAGTTTAGACGCGGGACGACCGCACAACACAGTACATTTACAGGTCTGGTAGGAGAAATCACGGTCGATACCGATTTGGATACAATTCGTGTCCACGACGGGTCTACTGCTGGTGGTACGAGGCTTGCTAAATATTCAGAAGTAGTATCGGCTGCACAAGGTGACATCACAGATGTTACAGCAGGTTCAGGTTTGACAGGAGGCAGTGCCTCAGGTTCAGCCACCTTAGCAATCGACTACGAAAACTTATCAGGTAACCTGATACCAAGTGCTAATAACACTTACTCACTAGGTAGTGAAACCAATGTATGGAAAGACGTATATGTAGGTCCAGGATCTTTATACGTTAATGGTCAGCAAGTACTTAGTGACAGTTCAGGTACAATCCAAGTTAGTGCAGATCCAAATCAAAATATTAGTATTTTGACAACAGGAACTGGTGACATTGAACTAACATCAGGCGGAGACATCCAGTTAAAGTCAGACGTTGTTCTTTCAGCAACTAAGACAATCACCTCAAGTGGTGGTGTTAAGTTTGCATCAAACATTAACATGGATAGCAATAACATCAACAACGTAGATGATCCAGTTGCAGCTCAAGACGCAGCAACAAAAGCATACGTTGATGCACAAGTTCAAAGTAAAGATGCATTAAGTGAATTAAGTGGTGATACTGACGATATTACAGAAGGATCAACAAACTTATTCCACACTACAGCAAGAGCAAGAGCTGCAATCAGTGAAAATTCAACTCAACTAGCATACGACAGTAGCACTGGTGTAATGACATTTACACAAGGCGACACTGATACAGTATCAGAAGGTTCAAGTAACTTATATTACACTACAGCACGTTGGGACGCCAAAATGGCATCAGCGGATACGGGTGATTTAAGTGAAGGTTCAAACTTATACTACACAAATGCTAGAGCAGATGCTAGAATTGCAAACAACATTATTGACGAAGATAACTTAGGCAGTGATAGTGCTACTAGAGCTCCATCACAGCAGTCAGTTAAAGCATACGTTGATGCAGTTGACACAGATGCAGTAGGCGAAGGTTCAAGCAACTTATACTTTACAAACGCAAGATCAAGAGCGTCAATTAGTGTAACTGACGCAGGTGGAGACGGCGGATTAGCATACAACTCAACATCAGGTGTTATTACATATACTGGACCAAGTGCAGCTGAAATTGAAGCAAGAATCGACGCACACTTAGTAGGCGGCGACGGTATTGATTACAGTGCAGGAACAGTAGACGTAGATGCAACTGTGGTAAGAACAAGTGGCGCACAAAGCATTGGCGGTGCTAAGACATTTAGTGACGACGCAGTGTTTAGTGGCAACGTAACAATTAGTGGTACACAAACTATTGTTAACTCCACAATTACTTCATTAGCAGACAGTATTTTAGAATTAAACAGAGATGCAAGTGGAGCACCAAGTGAGGATGCAGGTCTACAAGTGAACAGAGGTTCAAGTGCAGACGTACAACTTATTTGGGACGAGTCAGAAGACGCATGGAGATTTACTAACAATGGTAGTACATACTTCGATATCGCAACAAGCACAGACGAATTAGCAGAAGGTTCAAGTAATCTTTACTATACAAGTGCTAGAGCAAACGCAGATTTTGATACAAGATTAGCAACTAAGGACACAGATGATTTATCAGAAGGTTCAAGCAACTTATACTTTACTTCAGCAAGAGCAAGAAGTTCACTAAGTGGAGGCACTGGCGTATCATATAACAGTGGTTCAGGTGCAATCAGTATTGGACAAGCAGTGGGTACCAGTGATGATGTAGAATTCAACAGTATAACTGGTGACTTAACTGGCGATGTAACAGGTACAGTTTCAAGTATTGCAAATCATGACACTGATTCATTAAGCGAAGGCTCAAGTAACTTATACTTTACAAGTGGTAGAGCAGATGCTAGAGCAGCGGCAGTTATTGCATCATCTGACACAGATGATTTAAGCGAAGGTTCAAGTAACCTTTACTTTACAAATGCAAGAGCACAAGCGGCTATCAGTGTAAGTGGTGACTTAGGTTACAGTGGCGGCGTTGTAAGTTTCACAGAAAGAACAGATGCTGAAGTACGTGGCTTATTAAGCGGCGGAACAGGTATCACATACAACAGCTCAACTGGTGCAATCAGTTTAACAGATACAGGCCTTATTACTGCGGTAACAGCAGGTACTGGTTTAAGCGGTGGTGGAACATCAGGTACAGTTTCATTAGCATTTGATGGTAGTGAATTACCAGACATGACTGCAGCAATTGATGGCTCAGCAGACGAAATCATTGTATTAGACGCAGGTGTTTCAAAGAGAAAACTGTTCAGTGAGATTACACTAAGTGATTTCAGCAACGATGTAGGCTATACTACAAACGTAGGTGATATTACAAACGTAACTGCTGGAAACGGTTTAACAGGCGGCGGTGCAAGTGGTTCAGTAACACTTAACGTAGGCGGCGGCACTGGTATTAGTGTAGGCGCAAATGATATTTCTGTTACAATGGGATCATTCGACACAGACGACTTAGGCGAAGGTTCAAGTAACTTATACTTTACAAGTGCTAGAGCTAGAGCTGCTTTAAGTGCAGGAACTGGTATTTCATATAACAGCACAACTGGTGCAATTAGTTTATCAGACACAGGTTTAGTTACAGCAATTTCAACAAGTGCTGGACTAGATCACAGTGGTGATTCAGGAACAATTGGTATCAGTTTAGACCTTTCAGAACTTACTGACATGACTAGTGCAGTAGATGGTACTTCAGATGAGATCATCTTATTAGACGCTGGTGCAGAAAGACGTAAGAGATTTGCTGAAATTGGTTTAAGTGTATTCAGTAACGACAGTGGCTTTACTACAAACGTAGGTGACATTACAAATGTTGCAGTATCAGGAACAGGTCTTTCAGGAGGCGGTTCAAGTGGTGCAGTGACAATTACAAGTAATGCTACAAGTTCTAACACAGGTGGTGCAATAGTTGCAAGAGATAGCTCAGGTAACTTTAGTTGTAACATCATGAGTGGACAAGCAACTACAGCACGTTACGCTGACTTGGCTGAGATATATGCTGCAGACGCAGACTATGAGCCAGGCACAGTAGTTAAGTTTGGTGGTGAGAAAGAAATCACAGCATCAGACAGCGAAAGTGATCCAGCAGTAGCAGGTGTTATCTCTACAGATCCAGCTCACTTAATGAACAGTGAAGCAGAAGGTTTACCAGTAGCATTAGCAGGAAGAGTACCATGTAAAGTGGCAGGTCCTGTTGCTAAGGGTGACTTAATGGTATCTGCAGGAGACGGTAGAGCTAAAGCAGACAACAACGCACAAGCAGGACGCATTATTGGTAAGGCAATTGGCTCTTCAGATGATGAGTTTGGAGTTGTTGAAGTATTAGTTAACATGATGTAATCAAGTTTAGTACTAATAAACTACAAATTAAAAGCACTCTTCGGAGTGCTTTTTTTTGTGATGATAAATACTATTAGGTAGGAAACAAAGACAAAAACCTAGCACGGTTCTTGCTTTAAATAGTATACAAAGAGACAGATACGCCTACAGGAATATAAACACAGGTGGAGCACCGATATGACAGAGTTTTTCGAAATGATAGCCGAACTAGGCGCACCTATTGCAGGTTCTATTGCAATGGGATTCTTTATATTTCTTGTAATTAGGCAGATCTTAGAAGGTGTTGTAGAGCAAGTAAAAACTCTAACAATATTTTGTAAAAGTTTAGAAGCAAGAGCAACAACAATGAGCAATGAGATGATGAAGATAGATTTGTTAGTAAGTAGTGCTTTAGAGTTGAGGCCTGATATTGAAAGAATAGCAAGGGCAGAGAACTTTGTTGAAGACGGTAAAGTAGATGCGAGGAGAGACTAGTGACTATATTACCGCAAAGAGACCCAACTATAAAACTGAGATATCATGATTACTGTATTATACAAAAGCATGATGGTTCGTTAGTATTAGAAGATATGGACGCCGATCAGTTAGATATCGCACCCGGCGATGGATTTATGGCTTGGGTAGACCCAGTTACTAAAGAGGTAACTTTAAAAAGAATTGATTTAACAGCAGTAGAACATATTGAAGTAGGACTGCCTATTATAGAAGAGGCATAATGGAAGAAGTAACAGGCGTAGCGGCATTAGTTAGCGATTACGGATTCCCCATTGTTATGATGGTAGGATTAGGTTACTTTATATACTTCATATGGAGTTTTATTGGCGAAAAAATCGACCCAGCCTTAGAAGAAATGCATATGGCGTTGATTAAAGTAATAGATAAAACTAGAATGCTAGACCAAGATATGATACGTTTACAACAAAAAGTAAATGTTGTGCTTGAATATAGAGCAAAAGAGCAGATATTAGAAGATGCTAAAGAAAAAGAAGCTCTTAAAAAACTACAAGAAGAAGGCAAGCACGGATGGGAATTATACAAGGAACAGGACAACAGTGACACAAAGGAATGATTTTTGGAGATTAATATGAAAATATTATTATTATCAGTGACATTTTTGGGATTATTACTTATAGCACCTGCAACATTAGCAGACGAGTTAGTATTTAAGTTTAAGAATCCTAGTTTTAGTGGTGTCGGTACAGGTGCTCATTACCTGACTATCGAAAACCAAGAAAAAAGTCGCAGAGATAAAATTAGAGATGACATTGAGGCAGAACTTTTGCGTTTACAACGTGAAGAAGAAAACTCAACTTTGAACAAGTTTTTAAGAAACTTGGAAAGTAGAATTTATAGTCAAATATCTAAACAGTTAGTAGAGCAGATGTTTGGCAATGAAGAAGGCGCCGATTACGGTGTATTTACTATTGAAGGCAATACAGTTACATACGAACGAATTATTGGCGAAGATGGTATTGAAATTATAAGATTAACTATTGTCGATGTGGACGGCAGCATAACAACTATTGATATTCCAGTAGGTGTTGGTAATTTAGGCGGAGGATAAGGGACAAAATTTTGTCCCATAAGGGGCAAAGTGTGTATGGTAATTCCAACAAAGTGTGGGATTTACAACACCAGGGTTCCGTAAGGACTATTATGACAAGGACAAAAAGGGGCACAGTTTTTGCATTACTTATAGTAACCGCTTTAATTTCCGGTTGCGCCGGCATGGCTATACCTGAAAACCCTATGACAGGCGAGTGGTGTTGGGATAAGGGAGGAATGCAATGCATACAAGAACCCGAACAAGTAGTGTTACCGACTTACGAACAGTTGAGAGCATTACCACCAGCAGAACAGCAGCCTATTGTAGCAGTGTATTCATTTGGCGACTTAACTGGTCAGAGGAAACAACGTGAGAATATTGCATTGTTTAGTACTGCGGTTACACAAGGTGCACAGGCATTGTTAATTGATGCTTTAAAGGCAGCAGGAGCAGGAGATACCGGTAACGGTACTTGGTTCCGAGTTGTCGAAAGAGGCTTGGGTCTTGACCACTTAGTACGAGAAAGACAAATTGTCAGAAGTACTAGAGAAGATTATGAAAAGGCCACAGGCGAAAAACAGCAAGGTGTTCAACCGATGCTATTTGCCGGAATTATACTTGAAGGCGGCATTGTTGGATACGATAGCAACATAGAAACAGGGGGTAACGGAGCAAGATACCTAGGAATAGGTGGATCCTCACAATATCGAAGAGACAGTGTAGTTGTTTCTTTGAGAGGAGTTAGCACCTTAACAGGCGAAGTTATTCTCAACGTACAGACATACAAAACAATTTTAAGTGTTGGTATGGGGGGAGATGTTTTTAGATTCCTCGATATGGACACTAAATTACTAGAATTAGAAACTGGTATGACACAGAATGAAAGTGTGACATGGGCAGTTAGATCAGCAATTGAAGCTGCTGTTTTAGCTCTCATAGAACAAGGTGATGAACGAGGGTATTGGAAAATTGGAGGAAGCGATGAACTTCCAGAAGATATATCATCCGATAGCCTTAATATTAACTCTGCTACAGATGAAGCAGAATTAGGAGAAATAAATGAAAATACTAAGAAATAGTTTTTTCGCTACATTGATGTTAATGATGTCTGGAACTGTACTTGCTCAAGCAGCAGGCACAACAGATAATGAGATCTTACTACAACAAGTTGGTGATACATTGGACTTAACAATTATCCAAACAGGTTATGGTAACAAAATCTCTGGTGATAGTTCAGAAAGTACTGATCTTGTCATCACAGGTGCATCATTAAATATAGATATCGACCAAATTGGTAATTCCAATAAGTTTTATGGTAAGATAGTATCTGACAGTTCAACATTAGATTGGACATTTACTGGTAACAGTAATATTTGGGACATTATGATGGGTGACAGTGGTTCAGCAGACAGTGCAAACATTTTAGCAACTATCACAGGTGACTCAAACACTATGGATTTTGATCTTGGTAGTGTTGTAAGTGCAGAAAATCTTGACATGGACTTAACATTACTAGGTGACAGTAATGACTTCAACGTTGACATTGAAGTTGACGACGCAACATGGAATTTTGATATCACAGGTGACAGCAACGACTTCTTAACTAGTCAAACTGATGGTGCTTACCATTATATGAAAGTTGAGCATGATGGTGACGGCGGCGACTTTGATTTAATTCAAAGTTCAGGAACATGCCCTCAAGGTACTACAAGTTGTTTCAGTTACATGGATCTCAGCATTGATAGTGAAAACGCAACAGTTCAGATTACTCAGCAAGACTAGTTTAATCTCACTGTTGTTCTTATGTTACTCAAGTTATGCCTCTGGTAGTACAATCGGGGGCATATTTGAGCAGGTGGGGACACCCGGTAGCATAGAAAGACAGCAAGAGACACTAGTCGCTGAGTTGGATACAGACATTGTTAGTATGGACAATGTTGAAACCACCAACGGACGATTAAAGATAGGCTTTATAGACGACACAAAAGTTAGTCTAACAGAGCATACAGTTATAGAAATTAATGAGTATGTTTTTGATCCTGACCCAGCAAAGAGCAAGATGGCTCTTAATTTTGTTGCAGGAACTGCTAGGTTTGCAACCGGCGGATTAGGACTTGTACAACGAGAAAACATACAAATACAAACCCCCACAGCAAGTATAGGTATAAGAGGTACTGATTTTACCACTACAGTAGATGAGTTAGGTAGAAGTTTAGTTATTCTATTGCCCGATGAAGATTGCACAGACAAAGTAAAATTAGAAGAAGGTTGTAGGCCTTCTGGCAGTATAAGTGTTTCTAATGATGGCGGTATGGTAATACTTGAAGAAGCATACCAAGCAGTAATGGTTAGTACACTAGAAACTGCTCCTACAACTCCTGTAGTTATAGACAACTTAAATTTAAACATGATAGACAACATGTTTATTGTAAGCCAACCAGATGAAATTGAACAAGCAATAGAAGAACAAGAACAAGAAAAAGCAGGTGCAGACTATCTTGCATTTGGCGATTTAGACGTAGACTTTTTAGAAGAAAACTTATTAGAAGAAAACATAGAAAATTTAGAATTCACAGAATTAGACATAGATTTCTTGAATGTAGATTTGTTACAAGACTTATTAGATGTATTAGACTTAGATGATGATACAATACAATTACAAGAACAAGGTGCTTTAACTGACTCAGGATCAGCAAGTAATATCAGAGGCACACTTAGTCCTGGGTTTGACCCAGATACATTGTACAACACCATTATAGACCAATCAGGAATTATATGGTTTTACAGAGTTGCAGACGGCGGTGTAATATCTGTAAAGATACCAATTGGGTCTAATGCTAGAATTGATACAGAATCAGATCAAAAGCCAAGTAGTATATGTGTTAATGAATGTTCGGGGATAAATATCTTTATACAACAAACACAAGGTTAATATGAATATAGACAAAAAATTAAATGCAATGAAACCCAAAGATACCCCGTTATTAGTATTGGGCTACATCATCTTAGGCATGTTTTTGTTTATCTCCCCGAGTGCAAATGCAGACAACGAAATTTTTCTAGATCAAACCGGCGACCTACTAGACTTAACTATTGAACAATCAGGTGCTAACAATTTAATTACTGCACTAACAGGTTCTGGTAAAGCACAAGTTAGCGGTAATAACAAAACGTTTGATATAACACAAGATGGCAAAAACAATACTTTCAAAACATGGAGCCATGGCGGTAACCAAGTTTTGTTCGGCGAAATAATAGGCGACAGCAACACTATATCGATGGATAATCACGGTAACAATAATAAATTGTATTATTGGGGTACTGGTGATAGTAATATAGCACACATGGAAATTGGTAATGGTGGAGACAACGATAATCAAATTGATTTAAGACAATACGGTGATAACCACTATGCTTACTTAGAAACAAATGACGATAACAATGAAATAGATGCTTTCCAGGGCGGCGGTAGTAACAACGGCTATCTGTGGATTGTTAGCAACGGTAACAACAATGACATAACAGCATGGCAAGGAAAACATTCAACAGGTTCAACAGATGGCGATGAAACAGGCGACCATGATGGTTACTGGATTGTCAATGGTGATAATAACGTATTAAAAAGTTATCAGACAGATGCAAACAGATCGAACGGTAGTGGTGCAGGACACCATTTTGCAAACTATATCTCAGGCGACAGCAATACAGTAACTCACACACAAAAAGGTAAAGCAGGACATGACGGCTTTATAGAAATAGATGGTGATAACAACATTGTTGATTTGTATCAAAAAGGGACAAACGGTGTTAAGTGGGCAGACTTAGTTTTAGATGGTGACGGACATTCATTAGACGTTACACAAAAAGGTGGTAATAATACTTCAGCGGCAATTGACCTCACATATGGCACAGCCGCATATGACTTTACATTATTACAAGAAGCAACAACTGGCGTATTGAGTTACACAATAACAGGGACATGCGTAACTGCTGGTGGTTGTACAGTATCAGTAACACAAAGTAATTAACATGGAAAAAGATGCAACATGTCCAGAGGACATGATATGTTTTACAGAAGACGAATGGACACAATTCGTTACTGACTACGAGTTGGATATTATAGATGAAATTGGCGGTATACAGCCTGAATCAACGGGTGACGCCCAAGCAGTAGCAGACTTTACATGGCAAGTGTTATTTTTAACACCATGGGAACTTGCGTATATAGCATTACCTATGGGAGTATTAGCATTTTACGGATTATCCATTTACGCAATGTTTAAGTGGATACAAAAAAAATTTTCATAGATTGACAACGGAAGTCAATGTGCTATAGTAGTATAGCAAACACACAACTAAAAGGATAATGAAATGCGTATTATATTCTTGGTGGCTACTTTCCTACTAGTCACAGGATGTGCAACTTCTGATTCGGAAAAATACTACAACAAACCATACCCTAAATTGAAACCAAAATGTGGCACAGACTACATTGAATGGTGCGAAGGCCGTACGCCAAATAATATGGAATGTCAATGTGTTAAGAGAAGAGAATTAGAACGTGCATTTAGAAACAGCAATCTAATTTGGAACTAAAACAAGTTTTTTGATCAATCTACTTGATAAATATTATTGGTGGTAGGATTTATATCCTGCTTGTGTTCCCTATTAAATTAGGAGATTTTAATGAAATCATTATTATCTATACTCGCCAGTTTATTTTTCTTTGTAGGTTGTGCATCAGTAGGTGCAGTTATCGACAGCGGAAAAGATTTTACAACAGGTGTTATCGATAGCTCTGTTAATGCAGTTGGTGGCGTCACAGTCGCAGCATTAGAAGACGTATCAGATATCACATCAACAGCGGCATCAGTTGCTGGAGGTGTAGTAAAAACTGTTGGAGATGAAATCGATAAACAAACTGATGAGCTCCAAGACACACCAAAAAAGGATTAAGCCTTTTCTCTAGAGAGAAGGCAGATAAGGAGAATGATATAAAAATGTTGATAAAGCAAATAAAAAAATATTGTTCTGAAAATCCTAAGGAGTGCGAATAATGATAAGAGCGATAACATTGATAGTGTTGTCGCTTTTTTCAAGCAGTACATTTGCACTGTCTAATTATCAAATACAAACTATTCAAATGGGCTGGCATGCACCATATAGTGATACAACAATAGATTATGTTAATCAAATATCAAAGCATCGAGAGCTTGTAAAAAGTCCTGCATTTAAGTATCGCTCTGATTTTGATTACAACTACGAACTTCCTGCACCTTTAGATCAACCTGCACACCCATGGATGTGGTTAACATTGATAAGTTTACAACTTGCTGACATTCATAGTACACACGAAGGAGTGAAATATGATTGTATCAAAGAAGCAAATCCTTTACTACCCTCAAGACCAACAGTTGGAGAAATGGCAAGTTTTAAATTAGCCATCATGTTCCCTGCTTACAATTCAGTAGGCTTCGAAAATATTACAAACAGAGAGTTAATATTTCCAATTATATTTACTGCAGGCGTTGTTGCAAACAATTATAATGTAGTAGGTAAAGCAAGACATCGTTGCGAATTAAGATAAATATCATTTAGGTAGAGGAGAATTTCAATGGTCGAAATCACAGTGGCCGTCTCCCTGGCTTCACAAGCATTTGCAGGAATTAAAAAAGCAGTTGAAATGGGCAGAGATGTCGAAGATGTTGCTGGATATTTTGGAAAATTCTTCGATGCAAAAGATCAACTGGCGGCAGCACAACAATACGATAAAAATACGCCAATGGTCAAAAAATTGTTTTCAGGTAACAGTGTTGAAGCACAGGCATTAGAGATTACAGCGGCTAAACATAAAATGGCAGCTTTAGAAAAAGAGTTGCGAGAGTACTTATTGTACTCAGGGCAAGTAGGCTTTTACGAAGACATGATGAAGGAAAGACGTACACTTAGAGCCGCACGTTTGAGAGCGGCAGCTCGTAAAGCAGAAGCCAAAAAATTCTGGACTGATGTTATTGCAATTTTAATAGGATTTGGCATAGGCGTAGCAATTATATTTCCTATCATGGCTATAATTTTCACATAAATATAACTATGAAATGGTTATACAGTGGTTGGGCAGTAGCATTATCAATACTGCTACTTACAACATTAAAAATAGCAGACCCAACTCCTGTACAAAGTCTACGTGTACAAACATTTGACGCACTACAACAACTTGACGAGGTTAAAGAAAGCAACGAAGTTGTGGTAGTAAATATTGGTGAAAAAAGTTTACAACAATGGGGACAGTGGCCATGGCCGAGACAGAATATAGCACAACTGATTCACGATTTACGCCAAGCAAATGGAGGCATTATAGGGCTCAATATTATGTTTCCGGAGGCGGACAGATTTGGGGGAGATCCGACTTTGCAGAGTTGGATGAAGGACAACGGCATAGTTTTAAGCCAGACCCCAAGTTTCAAAGGAGTAAGGAGTTCAGGTCCTCACATTGGCACCGCAACGATTGGACCTTCACCCCCGACCCAATTTTTGCTAGGCTGGCCCAATCTCGTAACAAACATACAATCCCTTGAGTCGGTAGCAGAAGGCATAGGTGTTATAGCATCAGCACCACAACCAGATAATCAAACAAGAACATATCCACTTGCTATCACAGTAGGTGATAAAATATATCCAAGTTTTGCAATAGAGATGTTGCGTACATACACGCAAAAGCCTAGTTATATTTTAAAAACAAGTGAAATAGGAGTACAGGAGTTTGCTGTACCACCTTTTGAGCCAATAGTAACAAAACCAGATGGAACAGCATTTATACGTTTCAATAACACGTTTCAAGAAATAGAATATACAGATGCGAGTGAACTGCCTGACTTAGGTGGAAAGTTCGTTATAGTGGGTGTGAGTGCAGAAGGTGTTGCCAATCCGGTGCCCACTCCGAGAGGCAACATCCTACCACAGCACATACAAGCGTCTATGCTACAGAATTTCATTGACGGGAGTAATATTACCAGATCTGAATTATCGTCGCTTACAGAGCTTCTGTGTGCGTTGCTGAGCATGATATTAATTGCTTTCGCTATTTACAAGTTACCCATATGGGCAGGACTGGTTACAACAGTTACTATTATAGGTGGCATTATATATTATAGTATATATTCCTATACTGCTAATCTAGTTTTATTCGATGCAACATTTCCTGCTATAAGTGCATTTTTAATATTCTCACATGCAAGTTTTAATAACTTTTGGGTACAATTTAAACTAAGACAAGAAATAGAAAAGCAATTTGCAGGATATGCATCTCCAACAGTTGTGCGTATGTTGCAAGAAAATCCAGAACTTATTAAACAAGGTATGAAACGTGAAGTTAGTATATGCTTTTCAGATCTCCGCGGCTTTACTCCACTAGGCGAAAGTTTTGGTGATGATGTACAAGGACTTACAAAAATAATGAATGGATATATGGATGCTATTACAAAACCTATACTTGATGCAGACGGCATGGTTATTAAGTATATCGGAGATGCAAGTATGCATATACACAACGCACCAATGGATGATCCAAATCATCCAGCAAGTGCTGTAAATACAGGACTTCTTATGCTTAGAGCTGTTGAGGACTTTAATAAGAAAATTGTTGCAGAAGGTAGGCCTCCAGTAGGCATGGGTGCTGGCATAAACACAGGACTTGGTTACATTGGCGAAATGGGATCAACTGCAAGACACAGTTATGACATATTAGGCGATGCTGTTAGTACAGCGGCAAGAATTGAAAGCAAGTGTAAGGAATATGGTTGCTTGTTACTGGTGGGAGGAGATACCTACAAACACACAAAGGATAAATTCTTTTATTTGAAAGTTGACGACTTAGCAGTAAAAGGTAAAAGTGTTGGTATAGAAATATACACTGTATTAGATTATGCTCCAGGAAAACATGCTAAGTCAAGAGAAATGCACGCCGATATGCATAAGCATTATAGGAACCAACAATTTGATAGAGCAATTAAATTATGCGAATTACTTAAAACACATTTTGATCATAAAATGATTGATTACTATAACATGTGGATTGAGCGTTGCGAATATCAAAAAACACAGGATTTGCCCAAAGACTGGAACGGTGTCTTCATTGCTACAACAAAATAATCACTCAAAGTGATCTGGATCAAAGTCACTAAATGTTTGATGGAAATGCTTAAAATCATTTATAGTTTGTTTTGCATGAAACAATTCCAAAGGCACTGAAGAACTATTTTTAACAATAGGAATATAAAATTGCCTAACAACTCTTTCTAAACGTTTGATATCTTTTTCTAAAGAGTCAATTATAATGTTTTTATAATGTTTATCCGCTAATAAATCCACCAACCAAACATGGTGTTCATTTTCACTACTGTATCTTCGTCTTACTTCTCTTAGTTCGTAATACAATGCTTTAACAGGATTAATTTGTGATCTATACTTTTTCATTACATTACGAAATCTAAAACTTTCATGATTGGTAACCAAGTTATTCATCACATACGCATATTCTTTCTTTAGAGAAAGTCTTAAACTTGTTATGCATCTAGTTAGTGATGTGTGGTAATTACTTTTTAGGTCATCAGCAATCTTCTGATGTTTTTTAGATAAGTTATCGTAATGAACAGTACATATATCATTCAAACTATATACACCGTCTAATATAATAAGTGGCAGTACGCCTGTCTCATCATATTTGTCGAGCTCACTCTCTATTCGAAGAATTTCGAAGTTTATGACTTCGCCTTTCATCTATATATTTATTCGTTATGTATATCGAGTATAGTATGTATTTTGTCTTCGCCTTTGTTATGTACTAGAGTTGCTCTAGTACCAGCATGTAATGGTGTAGGCCACCATCCTATATCAACCCATGCATATCCTGCACTTTCGCCGTTGAGTATTGGATGAAACTCTTTATCAACTACATACACAAAACTGTAGTAATAAAACTTCTTATCTTTGCTTTGATATACGTCTATAGGATTTAATTTTTGAAGTTCAGGAACAAATCCAATTTCTTCTTCTAGTTCTCTGAGAATACATTCGTATGGTGTTTCTTTTTTTCTAAGAGTGCCGCCCCAAAATCCCCAAGTATTTTTGAAACGTTTTTCTGCTTTCCTAAGTTGGAATAAGCATCGTCCTGTGTCTTTTGCTAAAAACAAGACTCCTGCTGCGGTTGTCATAAGTTTTCCTGTTACAGTAATAAACGCCAAAAGCCTGAATTGTATACGCCTTCGTAACTACTAATCCAAGCATTGTTGTACCATTTAAACTGTTTTGTTGTGTTTGTGTTTGTTACATATTTTACTTCTGAAACTTCACTAGCATCAAAAGAAATAATCCATTTAGTACCGTCGTACTCTACAATATCATTTTCGCCTGCGTCTATGCCCCAATTTGGCCAGCCCTCAGAATCTAAGTTTTCTGTTATTAAATATCGTTGTCCTACATCTGCAACCGGCAATGTTCCGTCACCCGGATAAGACGCACGTGGGTCTATAATTTTATCAACTGCTGTAACTGTGCTTGTAGGTAAAGTATCAGCATCTACATTAAATATAAGTTTTGTATCATCTAACGGATTCGCACTTACTAAGCCTATCACAGCATCTAAATCATTATCACTGTCATTCGACAAGTTAAGTTTAAGTCTACTTGTTGAAGTAAGTTCACCTTGCATTTCAATCAAATTACTCCACTTTACTCCATTGTATTGTCTATCTAGTAATACAGCATTTGCACCATCTATCTGTAATAAGTAATCACCTGGAGTAACTACAACTTCTGCATCTTCTGGTAAACTGTCAAAGAAGTCTGCAATGTCCTCATTGAAGCCTATGTCGGTTAAATCGTCAACATTGTGTATATCCGACACAATACGTTGTATAATAGTTTGACGTTTTACTTTAGCAGGAGGCGAAATCCATATTGGTGCAGTGAATGTCATGGTAGCAATATCAATACTTTCATCAACACCTGCAGGTAAACTTCTACTACTCCACTGTATATCAGTGAGTTCTAATTCAAATATGCTTGTCCAATCCAATGGATTATCATTTGCCTGTAATTGTAATGTAGGATTGAATATTACCCAAAGTTGTTCTAATACCTGCAACTTTGTATCAGTGTTGGTAGTCCATAAATCAACCTGTAAAGTTAAATTATATGGAACAGGCATGTAACGTTGTGTTGTATACAAATTACCTTGCCCTGATTCGTATTGTTGTGTAGCAGTATTAAATTTTCTTTCTGCAACCTGTTGGGTATCAACTAATGAAGGTTCGTGTATTCTATCTCTGGCTGGCTGTATGCTTTGTATACTTACTGCAATAAAAGGAGCACTGTTAATTACATTCTCAGAATTATTACGCAATATACTTGCAACCATTCGACTTTGATCGGCATAACGTGCAGGCACACGATTATAATGTTTGCCTCTTTCGGTATTTTCCGCTACTTGAAAATTTGAAAACACACGGATAATTTGTTGTAAGTAACGTTTTACCTGTGCATCATACCAGTAGTCTAGGTTTTTGCCTGCCATAATATATTACCCAAAGTCTTTGAGCATTTTTTTAATTTCTAATGCATGTTGTTCTTCCATGCCAATTTGTCCTCTAGCATATTCTTCCAACATAATACTTGCATCAGTAACCTCTTCAAGCAGTTCTTTGTATTTCACTACAGCTCTTTGCTCGTGCTCTAAACTTTCTGTAAGTATCTGCAATACACTGTGATCATGTGATTCTTCAATGTTTGAAATAACTTGGCTAGGATGCCCATCCATGCCTGTGATAAATTCACCTGCTTGTAATGCATGTGCCAAACTTTCGTTTGCTTGTTCTTGCAAAAATGCTACAATAGGAATCCTGTAAGGCCCTGTTACCATCAATGAACTGTGTGCATATCTAACTACACCAGCCATCTCTAATTCTATGATCTCGTTTAAGATCTCACAAACACGTTGTTCGTTTAATTCTCTCATTTCCATATTTTCTCTGGTTAGTTTATACGTTTTCTAAACGTACCATCAATCTCTCTGCTCTATTAGTAACTTGCTTATGCCATCTAGAATCTCTGCCTTCTACAGCGGCTTCTTTCCAGTCTTCTTTAAGAATTGCGGCATGCATCTTTTTAAATTTACTTAAACGTGTTCTGCCCATATTGAACATCATGTTTACTAGTATTTGTTGAACCTCATCAGGTAAATCTTCAAATACTCCTTCCTCATACAGTTTTTCACATTCGCTAATTGCTGTATCTAAATCTTTTTCAAAACATTCTTTGACTCTATCTTCGGATACTGGGGTACCTACAGGCTCTCCGTGTTCTGGGTCAGATTCTAATACTAAGTGTCCAACTCCAAACGTAGCATATCCTAAATGATCGAGGTATATTTCATTTACTACACCCTCATCAATTTTTAATTGTTCAAAAACTGCTTCTCTATCTAATTTTGTGTCTCTAAAAAACATTTGTATTTCCTTAAAATATATGTTTAGTTATCAGTCTTAGGTTTCACTACCTTACTAAGATTGACTTTTTCACTTGACGTTTCGCCATCTGTGTTAGTAACAATGTTGTCATTATTGATGAATCCTGCGAGAACTCTGTTCGCCGCGGCCCATGTACCTCTATTGTCTGTTTTGGATAATACCCAACGAGTACCTTCCTTTTTAAACAGTCTATTGGGTACAAAATCTGTTCTCAAGAAGTAATCACCATCACTTACACCACTAGTTGGAAAACTTTCGCCACTGCCTACAACACTGATACCGTTGGGTGGTTGCCCGTCTGATGAAATACCAACGCCAGGTTTGCCTGGAACTGAATCATCAACATATAGATGTGCTGTTTCAACATACTTTTTATCATAAGGTACGTCTTTTTCAGCAGCTTCTACAATAGCATCACTGATAGCAATCTCATCTGCGTAGGTGCTGATGAGGTTACGCAAGTCTCCTTCTTCTTCCCCTGTGCCAAGTATATCCCTGTACTCTTGAGAGTCTGTTATTGGACCTAACTTAACACGCCACAAATGAGGCCACCATCTAGGATCATATCCTTCTGATGGTCTGCTACCATCTGTAACAACGTAAAATCTGTTTATTGCCTCGTCACTGCCAAGCAATAAGTCATCTCTCAAGTGAGGTAACTCTAAAACATCACCTGGCATAAGTTTACGTCCTATTGCTTCTACCATACTTTCAATATGAAAGTTCATCATCAACTGATCATTTGCTAAGAACATACCAAATTGCGTTAGATCAAATGCATCGTTGTCACCAACGTTGTATTGTCCACGTAATTCATAGATATCTTTGCTGTACTTTCTGTCTCTGTTTTCTAAAAACAGCAAGTCTTGTATGAAAACTTCTGAGTTGTTGCCGTCTGTAGCAGGTCTTGTGGGGTCATTTGTGTTACCCTGTGCTTGAATACCTAGGTATTTGTGTACAAACACACCTGTTCCACCTGCATGAAGATGCTCTCCAACTACTCTATCAATAAAGTTGAAGTCATTTGTTTTTGTCGGATTCCATAAACTTAATCTTGGCATAACACTATTTATCACTATGTAAAATATAAAAAATACGTCAAAAATACCATCATCACACATAAAATCGTTTGAAAGCATAAGTAAAACTTGACAAACGTAGTGCATAATGCTAAAATACGGGTCAACATTCAATATGTAGGTAAAGTTATGGATATGTCAACTGGAATTATTTTTGTATTATTTGTTTTGATAAACACTTGGCTAAGTTATCGTGCCGGTGAAAAAGCAGGGAAATACGAAGGAATGTTATTAGGATTTCGTTTTTTGAGAGATAAAAATGCACTACGTGATAAAATAGAAATTATAGGATTTAATCATTGGCCTGAGCCTTTGCAACAAATGTATGTTGATCCTGATCACGTAGAGATAGATGACTAATGGCTAAAAGAAAAAAGAAAAGCATTTATTTAATGCCCGAACCCAAGTGGCAATCAATCAACGAAGCAAAAACAGAAGAAGAAAAGCAAAAAATATATCGTCAGTTTGAATATTTTGTACACTATGAAATATCAGACAAGGTTGCAGATCCAACTGTTACAACTTGGCTAGACAAAGACAGCGGACTAGACAAGGAACTTGTTAAAAAATTAAAAAGAGTGCCAGCAACTTGGTTTAGAACATTTGCCAAGCACACTTATATCTGGGTCAAGGCTGGATATATGCACCCAGATGTGAGACAACATCTGTTAAACAAGATACCAAAACTCGAACATAAAGCATTAGCACTTATCGAAGAAAAAGCAGAGAAGGCAAAAGAAAAGCCTAAAGTAAGTATTCAACAAAGAATGAAAGAACAAGTAGAAGGTCTAGTTGGTGATTGGGAAGGCTTAGTTGACAAATTTATCTTTGATGATGAAAAGATTGATTTAAAAAAGTTTGACCCTTACAAAGATATGCAAGTGTATGGCGGCGGCATAGTAAAACCTAACCATGCAAAAATTATCAAAGAAGATTTTGATAACATGTACAGAGAAGCACTTGAAGTACTAGAATGGCAAGATCCAGATATCAAAGAAGGGTATTCATTTATGGATGCTAAAATGCGTAAAGACTTTGTAGGATTTTATGAAAAAATTAATCAAGCATGTGATACAATAATCCAAACAGGTAAAGCACAACGTAAGCCACGCAAAGCAAAAGCAGTAAGCAAAGAAAAACTTGTACAAAAATTAAAGTTTCAAATTAACGAAAGTTCACTAGGCATTGCAAGTATTAATCCGACAGAAGTAATTGATGCAAAAGAAATTTGGGTGTACAACACTAAAACTCGTAAAGTTGGCGTCTACATTGTAGATGACTTTAAATCAGGGTTGATGGTTAAAGGTACAACACTACAAGACTTTAATACACAAAAAAGTGTACAAAAAACATTGCGTAAACCAGCAGAACAAATTAAAAATTGGACTGGTACAAGCAAGATGAAGTTTATGAAAGCATTCAAAGACCTAACAACCACGGACACAAAAATGAATGGTCGTTTTAACGATAATACTATTATTCTAAAAGCATTTATGTGATAAATAGTGTTATGCCTATAAATCAAATTGGATACAATAATAGAGAAGAGCTCATCAGAGAAATACAACTCCGTCTTGCAGATGGTATTGTTGATGTGGAACTTGACCGAGAGCATTACGATATAGCAATCGATAAGGCTCTAGGAACCTACCGCCAGTTAAGTGCTGGTAGTGTAGAAGAGAGTATGTTGTACATCAAGACTCAAGAAGGTGTTACAGAGTATACCTTGCCAGATGAAGTCATGGAAGTTAGACGTTTATACCGTAGAGGTATAGGTACTAACAGCGGTGGTGGCACTAATTTTGATCCATTTGATGTTGCTTTTAACAATATGTACATGCTACAAGCAGGGCAAATAGGTGGATTAGCAGTATTTGATGCATTTGCACAATACAAAGAAAACATTGGTAGAATATTTGGTAGTGAATATAACTTTATCTACAATAGAAATACTAAAGTATTAAAAATACTACGCAACATTAGACATGAAGAAGAGGTTCTAGTTGGTATATATAACTTCATTCCAGAAGCAACACTGCTAAAAGACGTTTATGCAAACCAATGGTTAGCATTTTATTCACTAGCACAGGCTAAGTTTATACTAGGCGAAGCAAGAAGTAAGTATCAAAGTGGATTACCCGGAGCAGGTGGTGCAATCACACTTAATGGTGAAGCACTCAAATCCGAAGCCACAAATGATATGGAAACATTGAAGTCCCAGATATATAACATGGAAGAAGGAAACGCACCATTAGGATTTGTTATAGGATAAAAATATGATAATAGGCATTACAGGCTTTATAGGCAGTGGCAAAGGAACGGTTGCTAATATGTTTGTAGAGCGAGGATGTAGCGAAGACAGTTTTGCAGCACCACTAAAAGACCTAACATCATCTATATTTGGCTGGCCAAGACACTTAATGGAAGGCGACACTGTCGAAAGTAGAGACTTTAGAGAAACACCAGACCTGTACTGGACCAAAAAAACAGGAATTCCCCACTTCACTCCAAGACTAGCATTACAATTAATAGGCACAGACGTGTTAAGAACGCACTTTGATTCTAACATATGGCTACATAGTTTGGAATATCGTATTAGAAAACAAGCAAAAGATGCACCATGTACTGTGGTCAGTGATGCACGTTTTAAAAATGAACTAGACTTAATCAGAAACATGGGCGGAAAAGTCATTTGGGTACAACGTGGAGAGCTACCTGAATGGTATGAGACAGCAAGTCAAGCACACGACAACGTTATAGCAAGAAAAATTATGGAAACAACATACAAAGACGTTCACGAAAGTGAATGGAACTGGTGTGGTTGTGAAGTAGATTACATAATTAGAAATGACGGTACACTAGAAGACTTAGAACAGCAAGTAGAAAATATCAGAGACTGGAACACAGGCGAATTTAGGGCTCCTCTTAAATTAGTGTAATACCACCTAATATCTTTTAATATTCATAACAGCCAATAAATATCTTTTTTAGATAAATATATGCATACGATTATTCGTATCTTAATATATTAGGAGAAAGGTATGGCAACATTAGTATCGCCCGGCGTTAGTATTAGTGTTACTGATGAAAGTTTTTATGCACCAGCAGGTGCAGGAACAGTCCCACTTATTGTTATTGCAACAGCAAGTAACAAAACAGGACCAGACGGAACTTCAACAGCATCATATACAACAAGCGGCGCGGCAAATAAATTGTACGCAATTACAAGCCAACGTGAACTATTACAAAATTATGGTAATCCAAACTTTAAAACAAGTGGCGGAACACCTGTTCACGGTGACGAAACAAACGAATATGGTTTGGCTGCGGCTTACTCATTCTTAGGCATTGCAAATAGAGCATTTGTCTTAAGAGCAGATATTGACTTAGGTCAATTAGAAGCATCAGCATCAGCACCATCTTCAGACCCAGCGGCAGACAGCATATGGTTTGATTCATCCTCAACAGTTTGGGGTATCAAAGAATATGATGGTGCTAAGTGGGTATCACAATCAGCAAACGTTCTAGTTACAGGTGTAAGTGACGTATTTGCTGCAAACTCATTCCCGAAAGATTCATTTAGCACAAATGGTAAGTTTGCTGTAGTGCAAAAGAACAGCTCAGGAGATCCATTATCACTAAGTTATCTATTTGAAAAAGTAGGCGGCCAGTGGTATATTCTTGGTTCAAGTGCATGGAGTAGTGCTAAATCAGGTGCTGACTTCCAATGGGGTGATCACACATCAATTCCATCCACACAGAGAGGCGGTGGAGCATTAGCAGACGGTGACGTATTCTTCCAGAAATCATCACCTAACCAAGGTTCTGTATTAGAAATAAGCAAGTGGGACGGCTCACAATTTGTGAAGCAAGACGTTCCTTTTGTTGCATCTTCAACATTAGCCTATGCTTATCACAGCAAAGCAGGCTCATTGGTGAAAGGTGCTTTATGGTTTGATGCAAAAGAAAATGATTCCATATACGTTGCAGCTGGTCAGTTAACAGAGTGGAACGGTGAAAGCACTCTTACAGTATCTAGCTCAGCAGTAGTTAGCGACACTTCTATTTCAAATTCAAAGATAGACGCAGGTAACGTTGCATTTAACATTTATGTTGACAACAGTGCAACTGCAATTCCTGTTTTCTTAACTAGCGAAACAGAAGGTAACATTGCAGTAGACGATATCGTAGGTGATATCAACTCTGCTTTATCAGCAGCGGCTTCAGCAGCTAACCCAGATGAATTAGTAGTAAGCAATGATAGTGGAAAAGTTAAGTTTGTAAACATCAAAGGTAATGACATTTCACTTACAGAAGGTGACACAACTAATGTAACATTTAGATTAGCAGACATTAATCATGTTGCTGATCGTTACAGTAACTTTATACCAGTATCAGATAAAATGACACCAAGTGGAAGTCAACCAGTAGGTGCTACAGCAAATGCTCAATTATGGTATGACGCTGATATTAGTACAGACAATGTTGACTTGTTAGAACACGACGGTTCAACATGGATATCATTGACAAAAGATTTCCAAACTAAAGCAACAGAGCCAACTTTACAATCAGACGGCGTAAGTGCATTAGTAACTGGAGACATTTGGTTAGACAGTTCAGACTCAGAAAACTTGAAACTTTACAGATATGTAAGTGCAGAGTGGGTATTAATTGATTCTACAGACCAAAGCTCACCAGACGGAGTCTTGTTTGCAGACTTTAGACAGAGTGCAAGTGCATCATTAGACGCAGACGCACCAGATCCAAGTCTATATCCAGGTGGTATGTTAGGTTGGAACTATAGAGCTTCAGGCGGTAACGTTAAGCAATACAGAAAAGGTTATTCATGGGAAGGCTCAGCAGTGGGCGATGTATGGGTAAGTTTCTCAGGTAATGCAGCTGACGGTTCAGGTCTTTTACTTAGAAAGGCACAACGTAAAGCAGTAACACGTTCATTACAGGCAGCAATTAGTGCCAACGACGACATCAGAAACGAAACAAACCGTTTCAACTTAGTGGCAGTTCCAGGATATCCTGAACTAGCAGATGAAATGCTCACATTAGGTGTTGACAGAAAAGACACAGTGTTTGCATTGATCGATCCACCATTACGTTTGAAGTCAGATGCATCAAGCACAAAAGCATGGGCAACTAACTCAAACAACGCAGTTGAAAATGGTGAAAATGGATTGGTAAGTGCCAGCTCACAAGCGGCAGTTTACTACCCACATGCGTTAACATCTAACTTAGATGGTACTAACATCTTGGTACCAGCATCACACATGGCATTGCGTACATTCGCATTTAACGACCAGGTGGCATTCCCATGGTTTGCACCAGCAGGTTTCCAACGTGGTGTTGTTAACAATGCTACATCAGTAGGTTATTTAGATCCAGCAGAAGGCGAATACGTCTCTGTAGCTCTAAATGAAGGCCAACGTGATTCATTGTATCTAAATAAGGTTAATCCTGTTGCTTCATTCCCAGGACGTGGAATAAACATATTTGGTCAGAAAACACTTAATCCAGTAGCAAGTGCATTGGATAGAGTAAACGTTTCAAGACTAGTAATTTACATACGTGAGCAATTAGACGACGCAGTTAAGCCATTCTTGTTCGAGCCAAATGACGAAGTAACAAGATCAAACGCAAAAGTTGTAGTTGACAGATTCTTAGGTGAACTTGTCTCACAACGTGGTTTGTTTGACTTCGTTACAGTTTGTGATACATCAAACAACACTCCAGCAAGAATTGATAGAAACGAATTGCACATTGATGTTGCAATACAACCTGTCAAGGCTGTGGAATTCATTTACATTCCGATTAGAATCCAAAATACTTTGGGTCAAACAGGTTCTTAATAGTTTAACTACTAAAAACCAACAAAAAGGGGCATTTACTGCCCCTTTTTTGTGATTATTAAAACAAGAGTTTATGTTTTTTGTCAATAATTGATAAATATCAGTATAGAAATTAAGTTCATTAGGAGAATACAATGGCGCAAACTAAAACAAGATTCGGTATACCGATTAAAGGAGCTGCTGAAGGCACAGGCATTATTATGCCTAAGCTCAAGTATCGTTACCGTGTAAACTTTCTAGGCCTAGGTTCGGAAGCTCGTAATACTGAATTGACAACCAATGTTCAGAGTATTACTCGACCAAGTCTTAGTGTTGACGAAATAGAAGTACACAGTTACAATTCAAAAGTGTACATGCAAGGTAAGCATACCTGGAACACAGTTGACATAACTATCAGGGATGATATTACCAATACTGTGGCAAAGTTAGTAGGAAAGCAAGTACAACGTCAGATCAACCATTATCAACAAACAACACCAGCTGCATCAAATCAGTTTAAGTTTGAGATGGAAATGGAAGTATTAGACGGTACATCAGCGGCAAGCACAGAGTTATGGGAATTAGAAGGTTGCTTCATCCAAAACGTGACATATGGCGACAACGACTATGCTGCAACAGATCAGCAACAGATCGTTTTAACAATACGTTATGATAATGCTATACATGCAGGTCAGTTCATGCCAGAGCAAACACCTGGCCTAATTGATACAGTATTAGGTTAATAGTACTATAGGTACATAATGAACTTATGGAAGTTACTAGCACCTAAAGAAACTTACTTAGGAAATTGGCGTAATGCAGAAAGGTTTAAACCTGGTATTACGCCCCCTAGGCAAAAGTTCAACGGCTTTGTTGAATTTATTTTTAATCCAGCAATAGTACAAAATTTAGGTGATAGCAGTGCGTTTCGTACGCAAATCAGTAGTTTGGTACAACAAGCAAAAATACCAGAAGTACAATTTCTAACTCAAGCAAAAAAATCATACAACCATAGAAGATTAGTACAGACTGGAGTTGACTTCGGTCCGTGCGATATCACTGTGATTGATACTGTTAACAATGAATGGTTAACAATCTTTATGAAATATTTTTCATACTATTACAATGAGCCTCGTAATAGAACTTCAGGTGGAACAGGCGCAAGAGATTTAAACCCCCAACAGTGGCCTAGTCATTCAGAAGCACTAACAAATCCTAGTACTTTTGCAACATCAAGTTTTTCAAGTAACACTGCTGGATTAGATGCAACACGTGATGCTCACTTCCTGGATCAAATCAAAATTGTTCACTATGCTGGTGCCAAAGGTGTAGAATATATTTTATTCAGACCACAAATTACAAGTTTCTCTCCTGGTGACTTAGATTATACAAGTTCTGAATTTAAAACATTTGATATTACTTTTGAAATTGAAAATATGACTGTAAACAGCACATTCAATTTTGAATTAAACCCAATAGACTTGGCCAGGTTTGATAGTAGTGATATTGCGTTTTCGTTTGACAACGACGATAAAAAGACCAAAGAAGGCCCTGCTTACAGAACAACAGACCAAGGTTATTTAGGAACAACAGCCACACCAAGAAAACGTTCAGGACAGTAACATGAGTGCATCATTGTATGACACATTTGGCAATGCCACACAGTATAAAGTTATCGAAGATACTCTTGTTGCTTATCTCGAAGATGCCACAATAAACTTTCCTTTACCCGAAGCAAGTTCGGAACTTCTTGCTGAACTAACCAAACGTGCAAATAAAACTTTTGATCCTTCTAAAGTAAGCATGATAAGCAGTAAGTTGCAGAAGTTAGGATTCAAAAAACCTGCCGCCAAAGCAATGACAGATGTTCTAATGAATGTTGCTGACGCTCAAGGTATAGACCCACTAGAGTATTTTGATGTAAATGAAAACACTTTGAATTTAACTGTAGACGCATACAAAGCCATGAACAATTTGAGGCCCGCAGGAAGTAGAGTTGGTTTTGTTAACCCAACAAAGAACAACAGAAGTAAGGTAGCAGGCCTAATCCAGCCATGAAAAAATTCGCACAAGGAGTTTACGAAGTAGTAAACGCCTCCAAATATGTTGGCGAAAAAAAGCCGTACTTTAGAAGTAGTTGGGAACTTGCATTTATGCGTATGTGCGATACTCATCCTAATATACTAAAATGGGCAAGTGAAAATATAAAGATACCTTACAGAAATCCAGTAACAGGTAGATACACAAACTATGTACCTGATTTTATGATACAATATTTAGATAAGAACGGCAGTGAACATGTTGAACTTATTGAAATAAAACCTGCTAATCAAACAACACTTGAAAGTGCCAAAGGCAAAGGACAAGTGCAACAAGTAGCAGTCAATGCCGCTAAGTGGACAGCCGCTCAAGAATGGTGTAAACGTAAAGGCATTAGATTCAAAGTAATAAACGAAGATCAAATATTTAGAAATAACAAACCTCGAAATAGTCGTAAACGTAAAAAGTAACGATAAATAGCAATATGCAAATAGGAAAGGCTGGAATGCAATGGAGTTTATTTGCTGGCCAGGTAGCCAGTATGCTTGCCATTGTACCTATGATTATGTATGCAACAGCATCACAATGGGCGATAGCAGGTGCTATGTATTTTGGTATAATGACATTTGGCTTGACCATGGGGTATCACAGATATCTAAGCCATAGTTATTTTAAGTGTCCTAAATGGTTTGAATTAGTGATGTTGTTTTTTGCACACATCATGATGGTTGGCCCTGCAATACTGTGGGTAGCAACACATAGAGCACATCATAAGTATACTGATACAGAGGATGATCCACACTCTCCTAAGTATAAAGGATATTTCTATGCACATTTTTTGCAAGTGTTTACAGAGCCTAACATTAAATGGGCCGGACGTTTGTTGAGAAATGATTTGTATAGAGCACAACACAGATACTATTGGGAAATTATCGCAGCATTTGCTTTAATACTTTCTGTAATAGATCCGTTTGCGTTAGTGTATGCTTGGTTAGCACCGGCAGGCTTTGCAAAGTTAATTGGTAGTTTAGTGTTTTCATATTCACACAGGGGAGGAGAAGCACACTCAGATTTAGTTGTAGGACTACTTACATTTGGCGAAGGCTTTCACGAACCACATCATGTTGATCGTAAACTTTCAATATGGCATCCACTGGACATTGGCGGAAGAATTATACAATTAATAAAATTAGGCTATAAACAATGACTAAGAAACTAGAAGAAGAATTTAACTTACCACCTATCGAAGAAGCATTAGCAGATCAAAAACCTGCAATAGAAGATGGGTACAAATTGGTTAAAGAATCACAAAAAGAAATTGAAGTGATCAGCCATGGATTATCGGTAGCAGAAAAAATCAATGATGCTTTTAAAGAAATAAAAGGCTTAGGTGATCATGAAGTAGAAATGGACGACATATCAGTTAAAGCAATAGACAGTTATGAACAACTAATGAACTTAGGTATGAATGTCAGTGATATGGCCGCAGGTAAAGTATTTGCAGAAGCAAGTAATATGTTAAAGATTGCACTAGAAGCAAAGGATTCTAAAACAAAAGCAAAGTTACAGCAATTAGATTTAATGCTTAAAAAAGCAAGATTAGATAAAACAAAGAATCAAAACGGCGATATCGATGGAGATGTAACTGATACACAAGTGTACGATCGTAATGAATTATTGAGAATTATGAAAGGCGATGATTAATTTTTGACGTTTTTGATAAATAGTTATAACGATCGGAGCAAGAGAAGACTATGAAACTTAAAGATTATATAACCGAATCCTTCAAAAAAGAGTACGGCTACAGAGTAAAAATCGCAGGAGATTGCGGTGCTGAGCAAATGTCTACTCTTGAAGGCTGTTTACAAAAATACAACTTAGTGAGTGCAGCGCCATGGAAACGTACCCCGATACAAGAAAATCCAATTGAATTTGTAAAATACAAAGGCATTCAATGCACAAGCGAAGTATGTAGTTCAGATATCATTTTAAAATATCCTGTCAATGAAAGAATATTAGAAGTATGGTTGGCAGTAAACATGGGCTTAGACCATGGTAGAGTATTAGTGTATGGCGTTAAAGAGCCACGTAGATGTGAAAGCGATATGGCTGAAGAACGTGTTTCACGCGATAGAGATAGATATGCAGAGATGGAAGAAGCCGAACTTGGCAAAGAATTAATGGATCATTACGAAGACGAGTGTGAAGAAATACAAGATTTTGATCTATTTGGCGAATCATATAACGAAAAGTTTCTAGCAGAATTACAAAAAATAAAAGCAGAGAAAGGTGCTGATTACTTTAGCAACTATCCAAGCAAAGACGAGATTATGGGCGACAACTTACGTCCAATGTATCAAGACATGATTGCACAACCTAACATGGGACGTGGCACAGAATCAAGTAAAGAAGTTACAAGAATTTCACAATCAGGGTCGGGTAGAGTATAATGAACGATTTAGAACTAAACAAAAAACTCTTAGATATTATGGAATATGGTATGATGCCTGATATGATGCCAAGTGCTGAAGAAAAAGACGAAGAAAGAGAAAACGTTACATACAGCAAAACAAAATCAAAAGGTGATGCTAGTGTTACAATTAGTGCTAATGCTAAAAGTATGCAAGAACTACATGATGTTTTAAAATTAGCAGGCATTACGTTACCTAAAAATGATGATGAGCCCGAAGAGCCTGAAGCACACGACCACGAACATGATCATGAAGATGATAAAAAAGTTGCTGTTATAGGTCCAGGCGAAATAGATGACCCTGCTTACACAACCAATAAACAAGCAATCATAGATAGACTCCGAGATACCCTTAAGGCCAAACTAATCCGCTGATAAATATCTGCATGTCAGATTTATATGTTAACGGTTCTAGTTTTGCGACAGGCTGGAACGAAGAATATCAAGATTACAATCTAGTAACTCCCTCCAAAAGTTATGCTGAATTCTTAGCAGAACGTCTTGACTCAAAGTTATACAAACACTGTTATGGCGGTAAAGCATTACAGTCTTCTGTTGATCAAACTATAGAATTCTGCAAAGGATACAAAGAAAAGCATGGTACATTTGAGAACTTAAAAGTTGTTGTTGAACTCACAACACTTCGATATAGACAATGGCAACCAGTTAAAATGCTTAATGGTGAATATGCACAACCAGTTGCATACGTTAGCAGAGACGATTTAAGTAAGTGGGAAGTATACTTTATACAAAGAAGCATGAACAACGACTTGTCGGAAAATACAAAAGAAATACCTGCAGATCAAATAACAAAAGAGGGTTTTGAACAGTACTACGACGAATTGGAAATGTGGTACCCTACGCAAGAATATGCCTCAGATAAAGAATTACAAAAGCATATAATGACAGCTCACGGACATTTGAGTAGAGGTAAAGACTATTTAGAAGAAAACAACATAGAGTATTTGTTTTGGTGGGTGTCTGGTAAACATAGAAGACTTAGACTAGTAATCAGTGGTGTATCTGAAAGTTTAGGCCCAAGATTTTTACCAAATAAAGTTTTTTACGGTACAAGCGTTTGTGACAACGACCCCAACGCTTTCAAAAGTCATCCAACATTAGAAGGACATGAAAAAATTTCATCAGCATTACTAGACTATGCGTCTCAACATAATTTTTTAGGACAGGGCAATGGCTAGAGGAACAGCAGATACCAGTCTTATCAAACAAGGCTATGCTAAAGTAGCATATAACGAAAAAACACTCAAAGACTTTAGAAACTGTGCTAATCCTGAAAGTGGTGCATTATACTTTATGGTTAATCATATGCGTATACAACATCCAACCAGAGGAGGCATTGACTTTGAACCATACGACTATCAATTAGATCTAATTGAAAATTATAACAACAATAGATTCAGTATCAACATGTTGGGCAGGCAAATGGGTAAAACTACTGTTGCAGCAGGCTATTTGTTGTGGTATGCAATGTTCAAACCAGACAGTACAATACTTGTAGCGGCACACAAGGCAAGTGGTGCTAGTGAAATCATGCAACGTGTAAGATACGCATACGAAAGTGCACCAGATCATATCAGGGCAGGCGTTACAGAATACAACAAAGGAAGTATCACATTTGATAATGGTAGTAGAATTGTAAGTACAACAACCACTGAGAACACAGGACGTGGTATGTCCTTAACACTCATATACTTAGACGAGTTTGCGTTTGTGCCTCCACGTATTGCTAAAGAGTTTTGGACAGCACTATCTCCAACATTAAGTACAGGTGGTAGTTGTATTGTAACCAGCACACCAAACAGCGATGATGACACGTTTGCACTTATTTGGGCGGAAGCAAACAAACTATTTGACGAACACGGCAATGAACAAGCACTTGGTAGAAATGGCTTTAAGGGGTATCTTGCTAGGTGGCACGAACACCCAGAACGTGATGACGATTGGGCAGAAGAAGAACGTGCTAGAATTGGCGAAGAAAGATTTAGACGTGAACACGAATGTGAATTTATTATTTACGATGAAACACTAATAAGTCCTTTGTATCTAGTAGAGATGGAAGGTATTACACCAACAGGAAATATGGGGCAAGTTAGATGGTATAACAAGCCTAGTCCACATCATATCTACAGTGTTACATTAGATCCTAGTTCAGGCACAGGCGGAGACAATGCCGCTATTCAAGTTATGGACGTAACTGCAATGGAACAAGTAGGAGAGTGGTGCCATAATAGAACACCAGTAGAAGGGCAAATGAAAATCATGATGGATATATTAATGTATCTAAGTGATTCAGGATGCAAAAACTTATACTGGACAGTAGAAAATAATACCATAGGGGAAGCCGCATTGGTTGTTATAAGAGACACAGGGGAAGAGCAATTTCCAGGAGAGTTCTTGAATGAACCAAAGAAAGTGCAAGGTAAACGAGGGCGTAAAGGTTTCCACACAGGGCATAGAAGCAAAATGGAAGCATGTTTAAATTTTAAACGTTTACTTGAGCATGACAGAATAACAATTAGAAGTAAAGCACTAATAAGCGAACTGAAAAACTTTGTCTCCAGAGGTAATAGTTTTGCTGCCAAGCCAGGAGAAATGGATGACTTGGTTATGGCAATGATGTTGCAAGTTCGTATGATAAACTATATAAGTACATTCGAAGATGCAATTTATGATGCAGTACACAGCGGTATCATAGATGATCCTGCTGATGATGAGGATGATGGCCCACTGCCAGTAGGATTCTTGTAATGTCTATTGGCATATACGGAGACAGTTTTGCTTCATGGGACACAACCAATGAATTTGGTTGGTACAATCTCTTAGCAAAAAAATTAAATACGGATGTTTACAGTTATGAACATAAAACTCGTTCGACTTATGGATTCCCTGCTACATCTACATTTTATTCCTACAAGAAATTTATGGAATACAACGATAAGCACGAATACAACATTTTTGTAGCAAGTGCTGCATCTAAATATACTAAATTTGTTGATCTTTTTATGCATAAACCTCCTGTCCCTTTATCAGGTATTCACAGTCTAGATTGGTACACAGACGATCCAAATCTAAGACCTGATGCATCGGAAATATTAGACAGAATAAGGTCGTGGCTTATTGTAAGCGATGATGAGTTTATGTATGCTGTACAAGAACTTATATTGCAGGACATGGAAAGAAACACTGTAGACTCTAACGGACATTTAATTATATTAGCATCGGACATAGACGAAACTTTCTGTCAACACAGAAAAGACAATTCTTGTGCAGATTTTGGACTGTGGGGTCTTTGTGAACTTATGTATAAGGAAATGGGTGTTACTAAAGAAACTAGACCCCATGTGTTAAATGAAAAAGGTGATAAAATATCTTGCCACATGAGTGATGTAACCAATGAGGTGTTAGCAGATTTACTTTATAAACATATTATGACTGGCGAAAAAATGACTTTACCAGAAAGAATACCACACAATCATACCTGGGAGTATTATTATAATTAATTGATAAATATAGTTATGAGTGTGAATATATCAAGCATTGCGGAAAAAGTATTTAATATTCTCAAAGGGTTTGGATACGGTGTGGACAGTTATAACCTAGAGGGTAAGCAAGTAGTTGACCCTACAGAGGCAACTCGCTTTGTAATCAGCGACCCAAATATTTTAGTTAGACTAGATCCAACTACAGAAACACTAGTACTAAACACCAGCGAAGATTTAGCAGATCACAAAGTAAGAAAGATGCTAAAAAATCTCAGTCACGATTCATTAATGAATTTTGATTTTAAAATATTTAATAAAACAATCAAGGCAAAAGGGGAATCAGCAGATATAGCACGACAAGCGGAGAAAGACATGGCAGAAGTTATGGAAGGCTTTGGTTCATTGGAAGGATCAAGCAAAACAAGTTATCAAACATTAGAAAATATCAAAATTGTAGTGAAGCACAAGAAGCCTGTAAACGAAGAGGTACGTGGATCACGTAGTAGACAAATACACAGTATCTTTATACAACGTGGTGACGAGCGTTTCAAACTTCCTGAAAACAATCTGCAAATGGCTAGAGCAATGGCTCGACACGTGCAAAAAGGTGGAGAAGTATTTGATGAAGTAGGCAATAAGATTGTTGAAATGGCATCAGACTTAAAGAAACTTCGCGAATTTGTACGTTATGTACAAACAGCAAGAATTGTAAATGAAGATAACGAAGAATATGTTATCTTAGCAAAAGAAAATATACATCAAATCAAGAACTCATTTAGTAAGTTAAGTGGTACTAAAACATATGAGTCAGCAGTAGAAAGTCTAGCACAATTAGAAAGTGTAGAAATACTTGAAGACGATCTAGACTTAGAAAGCAAATTCACAGTCAAACATTTTGATAGACGTGTTGCTGATGTTATGGGCACACTACAAAATGCTTCTATTAGAAAACAAGCATTTGAAAGTTACATAACAAAAGCAATAGCAAAAGAATCTTTTGAAGGTCTCAAAAATGCTCTCAAAGAAAATGACATGATGGACTTTGCAACACCAGAGGCAAAATTAGGGCACCAGGTAAATCAACTTAGTTATACATCAAAAGATCCACAACTAAGTTCATACCTACAAGGCATTAGTAAAAAAATAACATCCGGCGGACAACTTAATCAATTCGAATATGGCGCAATCAAGAGCTGTTTATTAAGTGCTAACCAAGTAAAAAGCGAGTACAAAGAAAGCAGTGAAGACTTAGGCACAAACTACGAAACATTTTTAGAGAAGTTTGATATATTATAAGAAGAAACGTTGAGAAACGTCGCTCAGAGTAGAATAAAAACCCGCCGTATGCGGGTTTTTTTTGGGTATAAGTTAGCAAAATAGTAAATAGTGTTATGAATATCAATATACAAGTAACAGAAAGTGCAGTAGAATATTTGAATGGATTGTTAGAAACAGTAAACATTCAAGATCCCAAAGCACCTAAAAGTCATATCAAAGTCTTTATAGACAATGGTGGCACGCCTTATGCAGAAACAATGCTAACATATTGTAAAGAAGAAGACGCCGGAGACTCAGACGTTATGAAATTTGAAGGCTTCAATTTGTATGTGGATAGAGATAGTATTAAGTTTTTAGATGAAGCAGAGATTAATTTTGATAAAGACACTATGGGAGGCCAACTCACTATCAAGGCACCCAACTCTAGAGTATCAAAACTAACTGAAGACTCTACCTTAGAAGAGAAAGTTAATTACTATTTGTATAATGACGTTGCTCCTATGTTAGCACAACACGGCGGCAACGTAAAACTACACAAGATCACAGAAGACAACATAGCGGTATTAGAATTTGGGGGTGGATGCCAAGGTTGCAGTGCAATAGACATAACTCTTACACATGGAATTGAACAACTCTTGTTAGAAAAGGTTCCTGAGATAAAAGGCATTATGGATATGACTGACCATAGCCTTTCTGAAAACGCATATCAATAAAAATACTTACACATAAAAAAACCCGCACTAGGCGGGTTTCTTTTTGAAGGGAGGTTTTTATGTTAATTAAAAGTTGATAACAATGTAGTCAATAGGACAAACACAGGGATCTCCCATGGTATAAATATGAGGCCTAAAATTATAGCCTGTTTCATACAGCAGGCGTCAGTGCCAAAACACTTACTAAAAATATTGAGATCAGTGTGAATAGTTCTGCTCCGTCTCTGAGTTTGTCTAAGTCCATTTTTGTGTATAAGTTTTAATTATGATAGATTATTATCAATGGTTATTTAGCATCTTTGCCAAAAAAACCCTGTTAATGAAGATATTTTGCTAAATAACATTGTTAAACAAAAATGTGTCAACATTCTTATGAAACGGTTGACTTTGTTTATCTAGGCAATTATAATAAACCCGCTATACACATTTTGTAGATAGCACACATGGCAAACATGGCACATACAAAGGAGAAAACATTATGGCCTCATTAGCAGAAATTCGAGCAAAGCTCGCCGCAATGGAATCGAAAGGTTCTAATCAATCGTCACAGCAAAGTGACAACGCAATTTACCCACACTGGAATATCGACGAAGGAACAAGTGCAACACTACGTTTCTTGCCTGATGGCGATAACACCAATGACTTCTTTTGGGTAGAACGTCAAATGATTCGTTTGACTTTCCCAGGAGTTGCAGGTGGTGAAAACAAGCCAGTAACAGTACAGGTACCTTGTGGAGAAATGTACGGAGACACATGTCCTGTACTAACTGAAGTACGTCCTTGGTTCAAGGATGCTTCACTGGAAGACATGGGACGTAAATATTGGAAAAAACGTTCTTACATTTTCCAAGGTTTTGTAACTGAGAATCCCCTCAATGAACAAGCACCTGAAAACCCTATTCGTAGATTTGTGATTTCACCACAAATCTTTAATATCATCAAAGCATCTTTGATGGACCCAGACATGGAAAATATTCCAACTGATTACCTAAATGGTACAGATTTCCGTGTAAGTAAAACCACTAAAGGACAATACGCAGATTACTCTACAAGTAAGTGGGCTCGTAAGGAAAGTGGATTAGATGAAACACAATTGGCAGCTATTGACCAATATGGATTGTTTAATCTAAAAGACTTTTTGCCAGCACAACCTTCAGCAGATGCATATACAGCAATCAGTGAAATGTTTGCGGCGTCTGTAGATGGCGAACTTTATGATCCGGCAAGATGGGGTAACTTCTATAAGCCTTATGGCGTTGAAGTACCAAGTACAGCAGTTCAATCAACTAGTGCATCAGCTCAAACTGCACCAGCAGCACCGGCTCCGGCTCCGGCGGCTCCTGTAGCAGAGGCGGCTCCTGTAGCACCAGCAGTTGAACCTGCACCACAACCAGTAGCAGAACAACCAGCACCAGCTGCTGAACCTGCTCCTGCACAAGGTGGTGCCGCAAGTGCAGATGATATTCTTGCAATGATTCGTAACCGTCAATCATAAGGAGAGAACATGCAAAAACCATTTGACTTAACTAAATTCAGGACGTCTGTCACAAAGTCCATATCAGGGATAAGTGCAGGCTTCCATGATCCACAAGATTGGATTAGTACAGGAAATTACACACTAAATTACTTAATTAGTGGAGACTTTAAACAAGGTATTCCATTAGGTAAAGTTAGTGTTTTTGCAGGCGAATCCGGATCAGGTAAATCTTTTATCTGTTCCGGCAACATTGTAAAGAATGCTCAGGACCAAGGATGTCAAGTAGTGTTGTTTGATTCAGAGAACGCACTTGACGAAGAATGGTTACAAGCACTTGATGTTGATACATCACCTGAGAAGTTATTGCGTATTAGTGTTAGCATGATCGACGATGTTGCTAAAACTATGAGTGACTTTATGAAAGACTACAAAACAAATTATGGTGATTTAGAGTATGATGAAATGCCTAAATTATTATTTGTTGTTGATAGTTTAGGTATGTTACTTACACCTACTGATGTAGACCAGTTCCAAAAAGGCGACATGAAAGGCGACATGGGTAGAAAGCCAAAGGCTTTAACTGCTCTAGTGCGTAATATGGTTAACCAACTAGCACCGTTTCCGGTTGGATTAGTTGCAACTAACCACACATACGCATCGCAGGATATGTTTGACCCTGATGACAAGATATCAGGAGGCCAGGGCTTTATCTATGCAAGTAGTATTGTAGTAGCAATGAAGAAATTAAAACTGAAAGAAGATGCTGACGGTAATAAAACTAGTACAGTTCAAGGTATTAGAGCCGCTTGTAAAGTTATGAAATCTCGATACAGCAAGCCATTCGAAGGTGTGCAGGTTAAGATACCATATGAAACAGGCATGGATCCATACAGTGGATTACTTGAAATGTTTGAGGCTAAAGGTCTTGTAACTAAAGTAGGTAATAAACTTGAATATGTTAGTCCCGTAACTGGCGAATCTATTAAAGAATTCAGAAAACAATGGACTGGAGACCGACTTCAGGTAATTATTGACGAGTGGAACGAAATCCCTACAGCAGAAGATTTAGATGTAGGCGATATCGATCCGGACTCTTTTGATAATGACACTGAGGGCTTTATAGATGAATCCTGATATATCTTTTTTACATGAACTTTGGGATAGCATCAAATCCTTTACACCAAAGAAAGAGAGACTTCAATTAGCAGAGTCAGTAGTCAGAGTTTTTGACGAGAATGCTGATATTGGCGATATTGAACCTCATCTTAATGAGTTTGATCATGCAATGAAAACTGCATTGATGGAACACTTTAGTATTGGGTTAGATGACGAAGACGAAGATAATTTAGACTGGGAATAATACATGAGTACCTTCTATAACAAAGTAGTTGACGATCTAGGAAATATAGTTGATGCTATAGACTACTATGAAAACGAACTAATGGAAGCAAGGTATGAATGCGGTATTAAGGGTAGCCTGGAGAAATCCAGTGCTGCCTTACCAGGCATTACAGAGTACAGGTTCAACCAGTTACAAGAAATTGAAGCAATACTTGAGCATCTAAATATTGCGTTAAGAAAAGAACGTAGTCAAGTTTTCCGTAAATATTTTGAAACTTACAATAGACAACTTAGCAGTAGAGATGCTGAAAAATACGTCGACGGTGAGCAAAGTGTTATTGATCTTACACATCTATGTAACCAATTCGCACTACTTAGAAACAAATACTTAGGTATTATGAAAGGTTTAGACACTAAACAGTGGCAAATTGGACACATTACACGTCTGCGTACAGCAGGAATGGAAGATATTGTCATAGACTAACGTAAGTCATTGAAAAATAAACTGTATTTTTACTTGACTTTCCCTCCCTTATTTTGTATAATATACACATAGTAAGGAGAAATAGATGGGAACATTATTAGGATTAGGTTTTATTATTTGGGTATTTTACTCAACTAGTAAAGGTATATCCAACTGTGATGGTTCCGTTGAAACTTTTTCTTACATAGGTGGAATTGTATTTGTACTTTGGATATTGAGTTTACTAATAGGTTGACACAAACCCAAACTTACTGTATAATACACTTATTGTTTAATTAATTTAACGCCTGTGGGAGGGCTAGAATATGACAAACTTTGTAAAAATAACAGACGGTGTATACCGCAACCAACCGATCGAAGGAGTGTTTCCTTTGATTAAACCAACTCAGCAAGGTAAGAAAGGATATTTTGTGACTGTAGATGCTTCAGCATTATTGGGTTCAGAAAGAACTTCTATCCGTGTTGTTGTTCCAACTTTAGCAAGTGTTGAGCCTTTGGAAGGCGAAGCAAATGTAGAAGTAACTGCTTCACCCGAAGCAAAGCCTCAAAAGAAAGAAACTGATGAAGAAGCGATTGTTAGAATCCGTGAAAGGTTTGAAATCCTTGATCAGATGACAGATGCAGTTGCTAACGGCGTAGTCAGAGGACTTATTGTTAGTGGCCCTCCAGGAGTTGGTAAGTCATTTGGTGTTGAGACTATTCTTGACATGTATGATGCAGAAACTAAACTTGCTGGTCGTCCGCCTAGAACAGAAGTTGTAAAAGGTTCGATGACTCCGATTGGTTTGTATCAAACATTGTTTAACAACTCAAACAAAGGTGACATCCTTGTGTTTGATGACTGTGATAGCATCTTGTTTGACGAAGTTTGTTTGAACATGTTGAAGGCTGTTTTAGACTCAGGTAAGAAGAGAACTATTTCTTGGAAGTCAGAGTCAGCGGCATTGCGTAGAGAAGGTATACCTGATAGGTTTGACTTTGCAGGTGGATGTATCTTTATTACTAACGTGAACTTCGAGAATGTTCGTAGCAAAAAGATTAAAGATCACCTAAGTGCGTTGATGTCAAGATGTCACTACATGGATCTAGAGATGGATTCAGTTAGAGACAGATTCTTAAGAATCAACCAGATCGTTGGAGATGGTATGCTTGATGAATACAAGTTTGGTGATGAAGGTAATCAAGAAGTAGTGGACTTCATGATTGAAAAGTCAGCAAGGCTTAGAGAAATCTCTTTGAGAATGGTTCTAAAAATTGCCGACCTAAAACAAATGTCTCCCGACACATGGAAAGCATTGGCCGAGAGCACTTGTATGAAACGTGTGATATTTTAAAATACTCCCACAAGTAGAAATATTTAACGTTTCGGTGACACACTCCCATTGGGGGAGTGTGTCTTTTTTAATTCATTATAACAAGGAGAAAAAATGAATGACTTAAGAAAGAACTTTCACTTAAACTTTAGCCCGTTATATGCCACGGTAGTTTTTATGCTACTAATGATATGTGCTACTGAAGTTAAAGCGGAAGAGGAAAGTGATGATCTTATTGAGGAGATTGTTGTAGTTGGTAGTTCAGAAATGCAGGATGCAACTGAAGTATCACAAGATCTCACAATAATTGAAACACTGATGCCAGCAATGTCTTTTACATCTGGTGGATACGGCGGTGCAGCGTTGTACAATGAACGTGGCACACAAACCGTACACACTACGGTATATAAGAATGGCGTACCGGTAAATGATGCTGGTGCAGGTTGGTATGATTTCGGTCATGATGTTGTTACTGGATTAGAAACTGTTAAAGTTGTATCCGGTCCTAACGGTGTACTATATGGCTCTGGTAGCCTAGGTGGCACTGTCTTCATCAATGACGAGATTTCAAACCAAGCAGTAATAAGAGCAGGGTCTGACCATACTCTTATAAATGTTGCATTATTAGATGCTATCAGTATTACATCATTTGATGTATCCAACGATAGTGTTAGAAATGACAACACAGAAGAGGATGATTACAAGAACACCACTGTCAAGGCAGTAAAAGAGTTCTATGGAGTCACTGTTGCAATGTCGCGTACTGATTATGATTATGACTATGATAATTGCTACGGAGCAGATTGGTCGCAGTCTAATGACTGTTTACAATCAGGTGAAAAGACAGACATAAGTGTAAGGAATGATATATTCACACTTGGTTATAGCAGTTCAGATAGCGAATACTTTACAAAAGGTGTTAGCACTTACGAAAGTGAAGCAAAACGTTATTACTTTGATGCTAGAGAATCTTTTGATTTAGGTTACCCGGCTGCAAAATTAATAGCGGGTATTACATTTGACAAAGAAGAGTATGCTGGAGAAGACCAAACTAATTTTAGTGGTTATGCAACACTTAACTTTCAAGATAGATTTCAAGTAGGTACACGTTTAAGTGAAGATGCGAGAGTTTATCGTGTAGGCTATGCAGTTGATGGTTTCTTTACTAACTTTAGTACAAGTTATAGAAATCCTACACTGTACCAACAGTATGGAGACTCATGGGTACAACCAAACCCTAACTTGGAACCAGAAGAAGGTATGGGCATAGAAGTTGGATACTTTGGTGTTTCAATCTTTGCATATGACTTTGATCAGAACATTGATTATGATGGTTCTATAAGTCAGTATGTGAACACAGGTGAGTACACTACAAAAGGTCTTAGAATCAAGCACGACTTTGTTGTGCCATATGGAGCTCTAAGATTGAAAGCAGGATACACAGACACTGATCAACCTAGAGTGCCAGAGTATATGGGTAGCCTTGCTTATTTTGCATCATTCGGTGATACAACCACTGAGCTTAGATGGAGAGGCCAGTTTGAAAGAGAGCCTGGACCATGGGACGGACCTTCATTAGAAGATATATCATCTTTTGATTTTGTAGTATCAAGAAAAGTATCAGACAAGTTTGAGCTTTCATTGACGGTACAAGATTTGCTTGATGATGTTACTGAAATTTTACCTGGCTATGATGTTGGTGGACGTAAAGTATTGTTGACTTTACAGTACAGATAAGGTAAAATACAGTATGCCAAAAACCACACTGGAGATTAGAGACGAGGTTAACGTTAAGTTTGTTGGACTTGACGTTAAGACTCGTCGAAAGATTTCCGACGAAGCCAAATACTTTCTTCCGTATGCATATCATATGCCGGCATACAAATTAGGAAGATGGGACGGTTGCGTTAGGTTTTGTGATATAGGCGGTAGGACATATCTTAATTTATTAGATAAGTTACTACCGCTTGTCACAAACAGTGGGTACCAAGTAGAGGTACAAGATTTTAGGCAACATTTTGACATTTCTTTTGACGATGTAACAGCAACTGATTATGATCACATAGCATGGCCAAAAGGCCATCCAGTTGAAGGCACACCCATTATACTACGCGACTATCAAGTTGACGTAATAAACAACTTCTTAAAAAATCCACAAGCACTACAAGAAATAGCAACTGGTGCAGGTAAGACTTTGATCACCGCAGTACTTAGTCAAAAGTGTGAGAAGTATGGTCGTACTATTGTTATTGTACCAAACAAAGACTTGGTTGTACAAACAGAAAGAGACTATAAGAATTTGGGTCTTGATGTTGGTGTGTTGTTTGGTGATAGAAAAGAATATGATAAAACTCATACAATATGTACATGGCAAAGTTTAAGTGTACTAGAAAAGAAAAGCAAAAACTATGAAGCAGACTTTCCTATAGATGAGTTTCTAGAGGGAGTTTCGTGTGTAATGGTAGATGAGGTACATAAAGCCAAAGCAGAAGTACTTAGAGACCTTTTAAGCGGTGTATTTGCTAACGTGCCTATAAGATGGGGATTAACTGGAACAATACCAAAAGACGAGCATGAAGCGGTGGCTTGTACATGTTGTTTGGGTAATGTTGTAGGAAATTTAAGCAGTAAAGAATTACAGGACATGGGCGTTCTTGCAGACTTGGATATTGATATTTTTCAATTACAAGATGGTGCATTAGGCTTCGGCAGCTATGCACAGGAACTAAAATGGCTTGTTACAGATCCAACAAGAATTGATCAGATGAGCAGTATTATCAATGGACTAGCACAATCGGGTAACACACTGGTTTTAATAGATAGAATTAAGACAGGTGAAATGTTAGCCGAAAGAAATAGTGATTGGGCTTTTATCAGTGGCAAAATGAAAACCACTGATAGACAAGATGAATATGCTGATGTATCTGAAGCAAACAATAAAGTCATTGTTGCTACATATGGAGTAGCGGCAGTAGGTATTAACATACCAAGAATATTTAATCTTGTTCTCATAGAACCAGGCAAAAGTTTTGTTCGTGTTATACAAAGTATTGGAAGAGGAATTCGTAAAGCAGAAGACAAAGATTATCTAAAAGTGATTGACTTAACAAGCAATCTAAAGTATAGTAAGAGACATCTAACCAAAAGGAAACAATTTTATAAAGAACAACAGTTTAGATTCTCTGTAACTAAAGTGGAGTATAAATGAAAATACTGACAGTAGACAATAGTGTCTATGAACTTGACACAGTGCCTGAAGAAGTCGAAGATCTCAGATATTGTGTATTCGATACAAGTGATCCAGAATATATGGATTACTTCTTTTTGCCTCTCATATTTCTTGAGAGTTTCCATGCACCTGCAATTTGTCTTACTATCGGCGAACATCAAGTACAGATGCCAATGGATTGGAGTATATTAACAAGCGATGAAGATTTTGGAAGTCTGGAAGTTATTCCACTTGCAAGTTTAAACAATAGAGGATTCGTAACACCAGTTTTTAATCCGTTGAGGAATGGCATACCTGATAACGAAGAAATACAAATCACAAATGTTTATCAGGATGTAAAATGGTACTTCCCTAGGTTAAAGAATGGGCATATATTAGTTGTGCCACTAGAAAACAAACCAGAGCCAAAGTGTGCTCTGTTTGTAAAGGAAATTAACAAAATAAAAGATTTGGACTTTGGAGATATTTTATGAGTAAAAGATATTACAAAATAGACACCGGTAGATACGGTGGCGAACTGGCAGTGGGCACTGTGAGTAAAGAGTTTGTAGATTACTGGTTGCCTATTGTTGCAGAAGAAGGACAAGGTGATCTAATAGAGCACTTGCAAGGAATAGAATGGGATGATAATGACATGATGGATTCAGATTCCCCCGAACTAGAAGATTACCATTGCTGGAATGAAAATGACGACTTAGAACATGTAAACGGACCATATGAAGATAATCAGTTTAGTGTAGTTGAAATTAAATTGCACGAAGATGCTGAATACGCAGATGGAATGTTACAGTGGAAAGAAGGAGTCGACCATGACTACAGTACAAGCATGTATGAGGAAATAGGCGATGAGGAATCGCATGATTATCAGGCAGGTATATACAGTAGAGAATGTTATTCTACAGATTCTTTTGAATCAAAAGATGAAGAAGATTATCAACCAACATTGTTTTTCCATAGTTCAGAAAAAGGCGGCTTTGGTGAAGTATATGTTGAAACAGATGGCGATGACTTCGACCCAGAGTTGTTACAGACAGGTCAACTTGAATCTGATATGGGAACATTGATTGAATCATATTGGTACGATCGTAAGCCTTTACAGATTGATTTTGATTATGCTGATACAATGGGCAAAGGGTATTATGCTAGTGTGGGGTACGTTAACACAAAATGGCATGATAGTTCAGAAGACTATGTCAGTTACGACATGGAAGAAACTGAAATTGTAAAAGAAGCATTTGATGACTTTTACGAAGATAGAGGATAGTTATGAATAAAATATTAATCTTTGGCTTACCAGGTGCAGGCAAAACTTACTTGGCAGAACGTTTGCAGAAAGAGATTGATACAGCATGGTACAATGCTGATGAAGTGAGAAAAATGGCGGATGATTGGGACTTCTCTGACGAAGGCAGATCTCGCCAAGCCAATCGCATGAAAACATTTGCTGACTTTGAAAAAAGTAATGGCAGAAATGTTATATGTGATTTTGTTTGTCCTTTCGAAAGTGCCAGAGAGCATTTCGAAGCAGACATAACAATTTGGTTAAACACGATCGAAGAAGGTCGATTCGAAGACACCAATAAAGTGTTTCAAAACCCTGATACAGATAACGTTGACTTTGTTATCACAAAAGACACTTGGTGGGAAGAAAATCATGTAAATACTTGGATTGACAAAATTAAAACTAAATTACAGGAATAGTATATGTCATATGAATTCACGAGTGAAAGTGTCTCTGAAGGACACCCAGATAAAATTGCTGATCAAATCTCTGATGCAGTCGCAACATTTCTAATAGATGGAAAATTAAATCATAGAGCCGCAGTAGAAACATTAGTAACAACTAATATGGTCACACTAGCCGGCGAATACAAAAGCGACAAGTTTGATAAACAGCACATTGAAAACATTGTAAGAGACGTTGTAAAAGATATTGGATATGAGCAAGATGGTTTCCATTGGGCAAGTCTAAAAGTTTACAACGAACTTCATGGCCAAAGTCCAGATATAGCATTAGGCACAGATGAATTTGGTGCAGGTGACCAAGGACTTATGTTTGGTTATGCATGTAACGAAACACCAGAGTATATGCCAAGTGCAATATATTATAGTCATAAAATATTACGCAGACTTGCACAAGAAAGACGCAACGGCGAAACATGGCTTGGACCTGATAGCAAATCACAGGTAACTATGTCTTATGATGATGTTAATACACCAACAGGTATTACAAAAATTGTATGTAGTACACAACACAGTGATGATATGAGTATACAAGGTGTTCGTGATAGTGTTGAACAAATTATTGTTGATGAATTATCTGGTACATTTGATTTAACAAACACTGAATTTTTGATTAATCCAACTGGAAGATTTGTAATTGGAGGACCCGATGGAGATACTGGGCTCACTGGACGTAAAATTATCGTTGATACTTATGGTGGGTATGCTCCACATGGGGGCGGTGCTTTTTCAGGTAAAGATTGCACTAAAGTCGACAGATCAGCAGCATATATGGCAAGGTATTTGGCAAAGAACATTGTAGCATCCGGACAAGCGGAAAATGCTACAGTGCAACTAAGTTATGCAATAGGCGTTGTAGAACCAACTAGTGTTTACGTTTATGCTGATGGTGTTGTGAGACAAGACCTAGCATATGAACTACAACAGCAAGTTGATCTAACACCTAAAGGCATCATTGATAGATTTGAGTTGTTTGGTTTGGACTTGACCAAAACAACAAACTATGGGCACTTTGGCAAAGCAGAGCTTCCATGGGAAATAACGGACTTGTTTGATGGATCTTAAAAGTATCATAAGAACTGTACCTGACTACCCTATACCAGGAATACAGTTTAGAGACATTACTAGTATCACAGACAATGCTGAGGCATTCAATCATACAGTAACAAGATTGGCCGTGGCAACAGCAAGATTTGATGCTGATACTGTAGTTGGTATCGAAAGCAGAGGTTTTGTATTTGGTGCACCTGTTGCAACCAAATTTGACTTACCTTTTATATTAGCAAGAAAGCCAAGCAAACTGCCTCACGAAACTTATAGTAAAGCATTTAAGTTAGAGTACGGCGAAACAGAAATACACATACAAAAAATTTCACCAATACAAGGTAAAGTTGTTATTGTAGATGACCTTATTGCTACAGGAGGTACAGCAATGGCCTGTGCAGATCTTGTACATGAAAATTTTTATATCCCCAAAGAAGATATTTTGATTGTTGCAATTATAGACTTGCCCGATTTAGGAGGAAGTACTATAATTAGAGAAGCAGGATACAATGTAGAATACCTGTTAGAATATGAAGGAGAATAAATGAAAGACATCATTTTGATTGCATTAGAAAACGAAGCACCAAATATGGCTAAGTGGGATAATGTATTCTTTACAGGTGTAGGCAAAATCAATGCCGCTATTACAGCAGCCAAATTAATACAAAAATACAAACCAGATACAGTTTGGAATTTTGGTACTGCAGGCGGGATAAAATTAGATCACGGATGTCATGAAATGGTAAACTTTGTAGAACGTGATAAAGGCAAATGCCCAGAAGCACTGGAATTAATGCTACCAAAAGACCCAATTACAATATCAATGGGTGTAGGATATACCTGTAGCACAGGAGATAATTTTGTTACAGATCCTAATTTAGAACACCCAGCACATGTTGTAGACATGGAGGCTTTTGCTATTGCTAAAGCCTGTAAACAAGCACATGTCGATTTTAAGTGCTATAAGTATGTAAGCGATAGTGCAGATGATTCTGCAGATACAAGTTGGTTAGAAAATGTTGCTAAAGGCGAAGAATATTTTATTAAGATTTATAATGAGAAATGATAGAACTTGCAAAGTTAGATAATGAAGAATTAGTTTATGGTACATATGAAGAAGTCGAAGAATACGCAGAAAAACAAGATACATGGGTAGTCAGATATTTTGATCATGTAAATCCTTCTACAGTCTATAAACGTTTCGTATATGTGGGCAAAGAAATGTCTAGTCCATATTCTGTGAGCGTTCCTTTTGATTACAGAAAACAAAGAACCGCAGGAACATTTGATGATGCCGGCATCAACAAAGACAAATGGTAATGTTAGAAAAACTTATAAAAAAATATGACACAGGTTTTTTTGTTGATCTAGGGTCTTCGGAAGAAAGAACGGAAACCACTGTTTTGACTAATGCTGGATGGAAAGGAATTCATATAGATGCAAGACTAAATTATGCTGTATACAGTTATGATGGGTATGTTGATTTTTATGATCTAGGGGAAGTTCATCCCCATCTCAAATATTGGAGTGGCGTAAAAGAACACTTGTATCTAAAAGAAGCAAGTAAGGTATTACCCAACATAGATATATTTGCATCACCATACTTGAGAACAAAAAAAGTAGAGTGTAAAACTTTAGAAACAATTTTAAATGAAAACAACATTAAAGATATAACATTGCTAAAAATGGACATAGAAGGATGTGAACAAGAAGTTCTTTCAGTTTTTCCATTTGAAGAATTTAATATTGACTATGTATATGTAGAGACTAATTCGTGCAATAAAATACTGAAAGCGAATGGTTATAAACCTGTGGGTATGAAAATTAGGAAGTACCAAAAAGATGTACTGTATAAACACAAAGACTTATAGAGATAAATGACAGTGGCTAAAAAAACACCAGCAATACCTTTAAAGGATGTTATGTCTGCACTTGACAAAAAAGATAAGAACTTTTATAATAGACTAACGTCTGAACAAAAGAAAGCATTTAGTGCATGGATGATGATGCGTTATTCCAGCAGTGTGCAAGGCAAAGATGCAGCACACTATATTTACATGACCAATGAACTTGTAAACAAAGACTTCATGGAAGTAAGCAAACACCCAGAATTACAGTGGTTACTATTAAGTGCATGTGGTGTTGGAAAAATACAGTTTCACCCTTATTTGAAACCGCCTAACGCCAGAAAGAAAAAAGACAAAATTAGTAATTTTCTTTCTGACATATATCCTCATATAAAAAATGATGAGATAGAATTAATGTTGCAAATTAACAGCAAACAACAACTTAAAGAATTAGCAGTAGCACACGGATACGATGACAAATCAATTAGAGACATCTTCGGCAAGTAATTTCACATGTAGATGGTGTGGAAAGTCTTTTAAGAGTGAAAGAACTCTTAGTGTTCATATGTGTGTAAAGAAAAGAAGATTTGCAGACAAAGATATGACACATGTAAGGCTAGGTTACAGAGTGTTTCAAATGTTTTATGAACTAAACACAACTGCAAGTAAATCAAAAAGTATAGAAGATTTTATCACTAGCAACTATTACGAAGGCTTTGTAAAGTTTGGTAGAAGTTGTATTCGCAATGAATATTTAGAACCTGAAAAGTTTGCAGAATGGTTAATCAAAAACGGCAAGAAATTAAAAGACTGGAGCAGTGATGCACTGTATGATGAATACCTGTTAGAGTATGTTAAAAAAGAAACAGGCATGAGGGCATTAGAAAGAAACATCATCTACTTGTCGCAATGGGCAGATGAAACAGACAACACATGGCAATCATATTTTACAGAAGTAAGTCCGGCTAGAGCAGTACATGATATTCGAGCAGCCAAGATATCTCCGTGGCTAATATATTTGAGTGGCACAGGTGATCAACTGCTAAATAACTTAAACACAGAGCAGATTAGAATGATACAACACATTATAGATGCTCCATTTTGGATGAAACTATTTACAAAAAACAAAGAAGAAGTTCGCGAAGTGAAAAACACTTGTGAAGTAGCAGGAATATAAATGCCATTTAAAGTATCAACACTTTTTCCAGATTACATATTTGAAGGTAAAATTGAGCTCACACCTGAAATAGATGCCAAAGTTATAGGAGGCGCAAACAAAAGTTTGGACTCCGCAGTAGCAATGGAAACGAATTATGGAGCAATCACAAACAAAGAATATCCATTAGATAGTCAATTAAAAAAGTTGCAAATGCTGATTGGTGATTACTTTTACAAAGAAGTAAGCAAAATTCTACCATTGCATGAACGCAATCTCAGTGTATTGAATCCTTATCTAATATCACTCAAACCTGGACATATATTTCCTGTAAACTTAGACAAAGAACGTTGGTATAATTGTGCCATTTGGTTACAACATACCAAAGGTGGAGATTTGTATTTTGAAAATTTTGGTACAAAACTTTTTGCAACACCTAACTTATTGCAGGGTGATAATCACGTTGTAAAAGCCCGTAAGCACAAACTAGTATTTTGGCCATCACATATACCATGGGGACTAACAGTCAATCAAGGCAGAGCAGATCACATATTATTTTCTTGCTCTTTTATTGCCCCAATGAAGCCTGAATACCGTAAAAAAATCACTGGCAAAGCATAAGTAATCCTTATACAAGGAAAGATTATGGAAGGCCATCGCGAGTATGTTGGCGGTGATTTTGAAAGGATTGGTGTATGGCAATTCAATACTCTCAAAGACATTGCAAACATAAAACCCAGCACAACTGTATTAGATATTGCATGTGGTAGTTTACGACTAGGCAAGCATCTTATACCATATTTAGATACAGGAAAATACTATGGTCTTGAAGCATATGACAGAATGCTTAACGAAGGTATAGACAAAGAATTAAAAAACGATCTCAGTAAAAGACCATCTTTCGCCATTAACAGCACATTTGATTTTAACTTTTGCCCTAACTATGATGTTGCATGGGCTAACAGTTTGTTCTCGCATTTGACTAAAGAAGATATATTACAATGTTTTACAAATCTTAGAACAATTACATCACCAGAAAGTGTATTTTACTTTACCTACTTTCAAGAGAACAATAAGAAAAAAGAAAGCCAAAATCCCACACAAAGCCATGCGAGAAAAGACTTTTTCTATACAAATTCTACTATACAAGAAATAGCCAATAGTGCAGGATGGCAAGTACAAAGAGTCAAAGCGATACACCCCAGATCGCAAACCATAATGAAAGGAAAAATACATGAAAGTTAACTTAATAAGTTATAGTAAATCAGATGGCACTTATCTCATAGATAGCACAAGTGCAACTGAACTTGTTGCATACTGTGCCAGAGTTAGTAATCCTGGTAATCAAAACAACAAAGAAACAAGTGAAAAACTTATCAAATATTTAATGAAGCATAAGCACTGGTCGCCACTCGAAATGGTAAGTGTGTGTTTGGAAGTAGAAACTACTAGAGACATTGCAAGGCAATTACTACGTCATAGAAGTTTTAGTTTTCAAGAGTTTAGTCAACGTTATGCTGACCCCACAGAAGATCTAGAGTTTGTAACCAGAGAGGCTAGATTACAAGACCCTAAGAACAGACAGAACAGTATTCCAACAGATGATACACTATTGCAAAGCCATTGGGAAGAAATGCAAAATAAGGTTATAGAGGCATCTAAGAACGCATATAAGTTTGCTATAAACAGAGGTATTGCCAAAGAGCAGGCCAGAGCAGTACTACCAGAAGGAAACACTGTAAGCAGGCTCTATGTAAACGGTACGTTGCGTAGTTGGATACATTACATAGAATTACGTGGTGCTAATGGAACACAATTAGAACACATTGAACTTGCTCATGCAGTGGCAGATGTTATTACAAAAATATTCCCACTTGCAAAGGAGTTTAAAGGCAAAGAGATATAATGGAAGTACTTGAAGCATTTGGACCAAAAATTGTAAAATACAAGCTCAGTGAGTATGAGACAGTAAGTTTGTACAATATTTGTAAACCAAGTAGCAATAAGGCTAATACAAATCTTGTGGGTTATCTTCGCGAAGAATACAATATAGTCGATCAGTTAAGAGAATTAGATGTATATGAAACCATACATCAAAATATGGAATCATATTTAATGGTTGACTGTGGGCATTATAATAATGCACTTTTGCATGGTATAGACTGTTTAGAATTAACAAATGCATGGTATAACAATCAAATAGAAATGGAGTATAATCCTCCACATGTACATTATCCTGGAGCGGATTTAGTGTGTGTAATATTTCCAAAAATAACACTTGACAGCAACGCAGAACACTTTGAAAATAACAAAAATGAACAACAAATAGGGCAATTACACTTTCAACACGGAGAACCAAGTCCCAATGGATTTGGAAAAACACAGATTACTGTTCAACCAGAAGAAGGCGAAATGTATGTCTTTCCTGCTACACTGATGCACTATACCTCTCCTATACTGGGTAAAAGCATTAGATACAGCATTAGTTGCAACTTTAGATTCACAGAACTAGCAATAAAAGCACAAAAACACGGCTAAGTTACTGATTTTACACCATAATTTACTCTTGACATTTACCTAAAAATAACTTATAATATACAGACTTATTAAGTTACTATGGGAGTAAAAAAATTGGAACTGTTTAGAACTTTATTGCAAACAACTTGCGTGATTTTTGTTGTAGGCTGTGGCGGTGGCGGTGGCACATCTCCAGCAGTAGGACTACAACCATTGAATCCAACCCCACCACCATCACCAACATATCCTCATACAATGCCTGGCAGTGATATTGGATATAACACAGAACCTGATGTAGGCATCACAGATGCAGTTGCACAATTAGATATTGACTATTGTACTTTATCTAATATACAACATACCATTACTTTGGATTTGAACAACGACAGTCAATTAGACATACTGATGTTTGTGTTGTGCGGTGACCCCGATATTGATTGGCCAGGAGATCAAGTTGAACACGATCTTCCTTTCCGTAATACAATGTTGGCGTTGGTTAGCCAACCAGGCGGAGGATATGCAGTCGATAACCAAAGTCTCTTTGGTAAAAATGATATGGAACTTGGTGCACAGTTTGGAGGTGTTGCAGGATTCTTTACACCACTAGAAAACCCAAATGGTGGACTACCATTGATTAGTTATATCATTAGTAGAGATGATTTTCAACGTAAACTTAGATCTGATTATTCGAACATGGTATCACAACAAGGCATACTTGTGCCTAATTTTGAAGGAAAGTATGAAATTAAAGAACTTGCTGATCCAATTTGGGCTCAGGGTGTAATAGGTATTCCTAACATGAATTATACTTGGGATATATTATATGCCTATTGGGACGCAGACTGGAGAGTTGATCAGCCAATTGCATTTAGACAAAGTGGGGAAGATTTTGTTGATGTATCTGATGAATATTACGACGACTCTGCAAAATACAGCATGGGTCAACACGATTACATTCAAGCACTTGATTCTTTTAATTTAAGTCCGTTTGGTACAACCAAGTCAATCAATATTGACTATGCAGTAGGCGGCGACGGAGATGGTATAACACTATATCAACTCAACGGTGGTGCTCCAACAAAACTTGATTTTTGGAATGTGTACGATAACAAGGAATGGATTGAGTGGGGAGCCGGCGAAGAGCAATGGTGTGGTAGACGTGAAATTGTGTTCCACAATGACAGACCTTACTTTGGAGGATTTGCATGGGATCATTTCGAAGTATGGTATCCAACACCAGATAGCCAACCTGTACTACTTGCAATGGCGGCTGTAAAGACTTTGCCTTATGGTGAAGAGTATGACGCCAATGCAACATACGATTGTGATACTGAATTTTACGAAGCAACATTAATGACAATGTTTGAGTTTAATTCAGGAAGACTTGAATGGGTTGAGTCACCTTTTGATACTGATCTTACACCTGGAGGCGGCGTACTAAAGCAGGCAATCGATGTTAACGGAGATGGGTACATGGATTGGTTCACTGCTAATGGTTGGGGACATGATACTTTGCCTCTACTTTGGTTGAATGATCAAAATGGTAAATTGGTACAGACCAGTACAGACGATTTACCTAGCATAGCAGGATATACTATATGCGATCAAAACAATGTATGTTTAGAATTAGAAGCAGATAGTTTCTTTGCAGACATGAACGGTGACGGTGTTATGGATGTAATACAATGGCACACAGGTACAGTTGTTCCCCAATTACACGACTGGATGTATGAGGCCGGTGTTACTGCAAGTGCATTTGAAAACAAGTCTGGATTCATAAACATATGGTATGGTAATGAAGAGTAAAGACATAGAAGCACTAGTAATCACAATGGAAGAATGTGGAGAACTAGTGCAGGCGTGTAGCAAGATGATACGCAGTGATGGTAAGAAAAAATATCATCAAAACTTACAGGATGAGGCAGGAGATGTATACTGCCTCCTTCAAGTTTTAATACAACGTGGTTTGATTAACGAAGCCGGTTTGAAAGACCGAGAGCAAGAGAAACTTCATAAATTAAAAAAGTGGAGCAAGTTATTTGAGAAATAATGTTAGATAAAATTTATTCGTTTTGGAATATTAAGCCTGAGAACATACATGGCGCCGAGTTTACAGGATACGAACCTTTATACTCAGAGTTTGATAAATTTACAAACGAAACATACGAAGCAGACCCACAAGGCACTATTGACGCAGTATTTGAATTATACCGCAGTATCAACATAGTGCCTATCGTCTATTATACAGAACAAGGTATTGTAGATGCAATTAAGAAGTTTAGAGATAGCAGTTATAACAATGTGCAAAATGGGAGGATAGGTTTAGGAAACAATAGAGGACAAACAATCAATAGATTTATGTTTCCTAATATGATGACAGCGGAGCCCAAAGGAAGAGGCTCAAATAGTTTAAAGGATAGATTTTATGATGATACAAAACTTCGCAGAGCAATTCGTATTTGTTTTGAATTTAGGGACGGGAACAGTCTTGTTTATCCTACTGCTATTAGAAGATCTCTTGAGTTGGTCACCGGAGAAAATATTCAAAACTTTAAGCCTCAGAACGCTCGGGCTATTGCTGAGTATTGTTGCCCTGTGTTATGGGGTAGGGTATATGATTATAGTTCCGGATATGGAGGGCGTTTACTGGGCGTTACAAGCAGTAATCTACAATTTGATTATGTTGGTATTGACCCTAACACGGAAACTGTAGAGAACTTAAAACTACTAAATCATTTTATTGTTGAGAGTGGTGGTAGAGAAGGAGAAATACATCAAAGTGTCAGTGAAGAGTTTGTACCTGAAAATATAGATTGTGCATTTAGTAGTCCCCCTTATTTTAATTTAGAAAAGTATTCAGATGAGCCAACACAATGTATGAACCGATACGACAGTTTGGACAATTGGTTTGAGGGTTATGTAGCACCAACAATGCGTAACATACACAAAGGTTTAAACGATGATGGTATCTTTGCCACAAACATTGCAGACTATAAAACTCCTAAAGAAGAATTTAAAGTTGTTGATCGCTGGATTGAAACAGCAGAAAAATTAGGATTCAAACACACAGAAACTGTAAAGATGATGTTGAATACTAGACCAGGGGTGGGCAACGGCAAGCAAGATGGCGTTGAAAAATTTGAGGGCATTTATGTCTTTACAAAGTAAAAAAATAGTGTATAATATAGAACATGAATAAGTTTGACTTTGATGTAGATATTGACATGGCTAACCGCGATGAGTTTTTGCGTTTAGTTAAGCATACTCCAGCGAGTATCAAAAAAGATAGCAAGTTTACAAAACACAACACTGGTGTATACTTTCAAACTATTCCGATGTTTCCTATTGAAGGTTACAGTACTATCGATCACAAAGAAGCAGAATTAGATGGCTGGTTCAAAGTAGACTTTCTAAACAACAGTGTGTATCAAAATGTTAAAAACGAGGCACACTTAGATCAATTATTAAAAACAGAACCAATGTGGACTCTTTTAGAACATGAGGAAGTTGTAAGCCAATTATATCATATCAATAATTATGCAGACATTGTAAAAGCATACAAGCCTACGAGTGTTGAACAATTAGCAATGATACTTGCAATTATACGTCCTGCTAAAAAACATTTGGTTGGTAAATCATTTGATGAGATCGAAAAGTCTGTTTGGGTCAAACCACAAGACGGCGAGTATTATTTTAAGAAGGCACACGCCATTGCATTTGCTACAGCAATCGTTGTACAGTTAAATTTGATTTGCGAAGAGGTTCGTTAATCGTCAGATTTTTTTACTAGTTGAATACCTCTACGTTTGATACGTTTCTTGAGGAGATTTTGCAGAGTGGTCATGGGACCGAATAAATGTTCGACATCTTTCATCACCACTGTGGTGAGAAAGGGTTGGAATGATTTCATTTCATGATGAAGAAAAACATCTATAGGTAGTTGTCTATTTGATTCCCACCACCAAGTTTCGCCTAGGTTAACAAAATCTTGCCTTGTCTTTTGATCAGGCATCTTAGACAGGTCGTATAATGTAAGTATGGTGTTGTCGTAATTTACTACTATGCCGTAATATTCTTCATTCGAGTATCTGATTCCAGTTATAAAGGGGAGCCGCTCTCGATCGATATCTTGCATAACGATATTTACCTTTGGGAAAGATAAATACTACAATAGAAAGGTATATATTTTATGGATTATGGCGATCACAGACTATTTTTGTATGAAGACGAAGTGGACCTTGTGGTTACCACCAACAGTTTTTACGTGGATAACAGACCAATGAATAATAAATCATTAATAGCACATAAAGGATTAACAAACACAATTAAGTTTAATATTAGAAATAGAGATAGAAAACTTCAAAGTGTTTTTACAGATGAACTAGTTGCATACTTAGTTAACCCTGCAACTAAGAAACGTTTAGTAACAAAGAGACTTGAGAACACAAGTGATGTAGGTATAGTAAAACTTTATCTCACAAAAGGTGACATTGAAAACATTGATGCTGGTCTTTATAAAATTTATATCACAAGAACAAACAGTGAAGGCACAGACTTACCAATCTATTCAAATCAGAATAATGATATTGCATTTGATATTGAAATATCTGGACAAGCAGTATTTGATCCAGTACCAACTCAGGTAGATGAATCACTAACAGAAACTTCAACCAATGTATTTGTAACCAGTGCTATGTTTGGTAACTTGGATAGAAATTTTAATGATGCCCAACATAGTGTTGCAATATGGCCAAGCACATATACAGGCAACGTAAAGATACAAGCAAGTTGTTTATTAGGTGCACCAGGCAGTGATGATACAAGCCATGACTGGTTTGATGTTACAAGTAATATTGCATTAGCAGATAGCAGTAGCATTGTGTATCGTTCGTTTAGAGTAAATGCAAATTGGGTACGAGTGATAAGTTATCCAGATAACGCAAATAGTACTATCACTAAAGTACAACTCAGAAATTAAAAAACGTCTTGACATTCAAACCAATGTCTGCTAAAATACACGCATGACAGTGGATTCTATTGTAGAACTAGTACACAGATTATTGATAGATAATTTGCCAGTGAGGAGTAGTAAAACTCCAAGTGGTTGGACAACCTTTGACTGTCCTATGTGTAGTGATACTCGTAAACGTGCAGGTGTAATTAGTAACGGGGCAAAAATAAGTTATAACTGTTTTAACTGTGGCTACAAAACAGGTTGGGGTATGAGTCCTTATATGGGTAAGAAATATAAGGATGTTGTGATGAGACTTGGAGCAACAGAATCAGACATACACAATGTACAAATGGAGTTGTTGAAAGTTGCAGATGATATACAGGAGCAAGATGAATCAAACTATGTATATAATCTTAGTAAGTTTGATACAGTAGAGTTGCCAGAGAATGTAAAAATGATAGATTCATTGTCTGCTGATAATCCATTAAAACAGTATGCACAAGACAGAGGTATATTAGGATTGTATCCACTATTACACTTTGAAGATATTGCAAATAAACGTAGAGTGATTGTGCCATTTACATACAATGGAGAAATAGTAGGCTGGACAGGTAGACATATTAATCCACCAGATAAGAAAACTCCAAAGTATCTACATAAATTACAACCTGGATATGTGTTTAATGTTGATGCATTTGCAAATAATGAAAGAGAAATAGTCATTGTAACAGAAGGTGTGTTTGATGCAATATTAATCGATGGAGTCAGTGTAATGGGTAATAGTGTAACAGCAGAGCAGGCACACTTAATCGATAGATTAGGTAAACGTGTTATATTATGTCCTGACAGAGATAGTGCAGGTAAAGACTTAATAGAACAAGCATTAGAGTTAGGTTGGGAGGTAAGTTTCCCTCCTTGGCATGCAGATTGTAAAGATGCCGCTGATGCTGTAGCCAAATATGGCAGACTTTTAACAGTTGCAAGTATAATTAAGTACGCAACGAATAATAAGATTAAATCACAAGTAAAAATGAGAATGTTATGAGCGACATCAAAGAGTATAGCGAAGAAATACAAGAATTGTTCTTGAGATTTTTGATTAGTGATCCCACACTATTCTCTAGATGTCAAAACATTGTTGAACCTGCATGGTTCAGCAGAAAATTCCAACCAGCAGTTGAATTGTTAAAAAATCATAGTACAGAATACAATTCTATTCCAACATTAGATCAAATTCAAGCAGTGGGCAAAATTGATTTAGAGCCCATTGACAACGTAACTCCAGATCATCACAATTGGTTCCTTAATGAGTTCGAAACATTTTGTAGACATAAAGCATTAGAAAAAGCAATCATTGAAAGCACAGACTTGTTAGAGAAACAAAGTTATGGTGAAGTTGAGAACAAAATAAAAGCGGCAAGTCAAACAGGACTTGTCAAAGATTTAGGCTTAGATTATTTTGAAAATCCAAAGGAGAGATTGGAGTGGATAAAAAAACAGGCAGGCGCAACAAGCACAGGCTGGAAAGGGATAGATCAGAAACTTTACGGTGGACTGAACAGAGGCGAAATAACAATTTTCGCAGGAGGATCAGGAGCAGGTAAAAGTTTATTCTTGCAGAACTTTGCTATTAATTGGGTGATGGCTGGCATGAATGTGGTTTATGTTAGTTTAGAACTTAGTGAACAACTTATTAGTATGCGTTTAGATGCAATGGTAAGTGGTTATGGCACCCGTGAAGTCATGAAAAACATTGATGATGTTGACTTGAGAGTGCGTATGAAAGCCAAAGGAGCAGGCAAACTAAGAGTAAAATACATGCCCAATGGTGTCAACGCAAATGATTTGAGAGTGTTCTTACGTGAATATGAGATACAATGTGGTGAAAAAGTAGATTGTTTGCTGATTGATTACTTAGATTTAATGATGCCAATAAACGGCAAAGTAAGTGCAGAGAACACATTTATCAAAGACAAGTATGTATCTGAAGAATTGCGTAACTTAGCAATGGAACGTGAGTTGTTGATGGTAACAGCATCGCAGTTGAACAGAGGTGCTGTAGAAGAAATTGAGTTTGACCACCATCATATCGCAGGTGGTATTAGTAAAATACAAACAGCAGACAATGTTGTAGGTATATTTACAAGTAATGCTATGAGAGAACGTGGTAGATATCAAATACAGTTTATGAAAACTCGTAGTAGTGCCGGTGTAGGCACAAAAGTGGATCTAAAATTTGATCCTGACACACTAAGGATTGAGGATTTGGAGGAAGGCGACGAAGATGCAATGACTGTGACCACAGGAAGTCTCGTTGACCAACTTAAAAGATCAAGTAGTATAAAGGCAGAAGGCGAAGAAGAAAAGAACGCAGTGGATCAAATGCTTAACATGCGTGAGTTTTTGAAGAAGAACGATGACTTCTGATTTGATAAATAGTGTTAATAACAATTTATCGGTGGAGAAGTTGTGCGTAAAAGTATTTTAGCAGAATTAAATCAAATATCAGTAGATCGAGACAGAGATTACTCTGTGGAAAATAGAGCTGATCACGTTATTAACAGTGCAATCAACTTATTAGAGCAAATAGAGTTACATTATGACTCTGACACCGCTAAAGATCTTTCTAATAGACTAGTAAACAGCATCAAAGGCAGAGATCCTTTGAAGTTTAGTAGAGGTATTAAAAAGGTTATTAAGGAAAGTCAGAGGAAAGATAATGATACTACGCGATAACCTATACGATAGTTTAAATTTACACGAAAGCAAAAGTCACAAACTACTCACAGAAAGTGTTTGGCGTCAACTTGACGAAGACACAAAGTCTCATATCAATTTATGGGAACAAGAACTTTGGCCTTTACTAGAAGAATACGAAAAACTCACAGAAGCAGAACTTACTGCTGATCAAATATCCACTATATTCAAAGATGCAGAAACATTTGCACAGAATTCAGGAAAGTATCAAACGATAGCAGGCAAAGCAGGAGAAAAAGCTGCCGCAGCAGGTAAAGCAGTTGCAGGTGGTGTTAAATTAGCCAGTGGTGTTGTTAGTCAAATCAATGCTAAAATCAATGAATTGGGAAAAATTATTCAAGATACTAAGCCAGTAAAAGGTTTAGACAGAGCATTTGAACAAGCAAAAAAAGATTTATATGTAAAATTAGGTGGTAAAGATTCTAAAATCAATCAAGCCATTGAAACAATGGCTCAAGCCGCACAGGAAAATCCAGGTAAAACAAAATTCTTAATAGGTCTTTTAACCACAGCGGCTGCATTTGCAGGAGGTCCAGCAGGCGGTGCTACAGCAGGTTTTGTTCTTAGACTAGGAAATGATTTATTAGGCGGCGATTCTCTTTCAACAGCAGTAGGTAAAGGTGCTAAGACAGCCGCACTTGGTTTCTTAGCAGGTAAAGCATTTGAATATTTAAGCACTGAACTAAAAGATATGTTTGCAAGTGGTACTGAAGCAGATTTAGCCTCAGCCCAACAAGCATTACAAGACGCAAAAGTAGCAGAATACACTGCTGATGAAATAGCCAAGAGTGGTCCAGCAAAAGAGTTATTAGACAAAACCTTCCCAAACAAATATGTGGAATTTCAAGTATCTCAGACAGGCACTACAGGTACTTATTTTAGTGGTCCAACCATTATGAGCACCGAACAATATGACACATATCGAGGACTTGTGAAAGCTGCAGATGCTGCTGGTAGGTCATTCTCTGATGAAAAAATTGAAGCATTGGCAAAAGCATACAACTATATTGAACAAGTCAAAGCAAATACTGATCAAGCAGCACTAAAACAGATCATAAGTAATGGTAAAGCAGCAGCAAATGCTATTGACGCCGCAGGAAGAGCCGCGTTAGAAGACCCTGCACTACAAGCAGAAATTGCATCACTCACAGGTAATGCGGCAAAAGATGTTGCCAAGGTTAATAAAATTGCAGACATAGCTGCCGCACTAGGACAAGGTGCCGCAACAGCAGCTACCGTAGGCAGAGACAACAAAAAAGAAGACGAGCCAGAACCAGATTCAGAAGAAAAAGCAAAAGAAAGTGTTAATTATGAACTAATTTACACAAAGCACATGGCTGGTGTACCTCTTAACGAAGCAGAACAGCAAATAGTAAACGAAATTGGATTAGCAGATATCAAGAAATTTGCATCAAATGCCGCGGCCAAAGTAAGCGATGCAGCCAAGAAAGCAGGTGGTGCTGTTGCAGGTGGTGTAAGCTCAGCAGCAAAAGAGTTAGGCAACTCTATTACATTTAAAAAGTTATCAAATTTATGGACAAGAGCCAAAAAGCCCACAGATGCACAATCAGTTGCAAATGTTTTAGCCCAAGCAGGAATGGAACCAGGTGATGTAACGCAAGTATCAAAGATGTTACCTGCTCCTTCGCAACAGCAACAAGCACAAGGTGACCAAAAACAAGCAGGTAGACCAGGAATTGACAAACCAGCAGACCCAAATGCAGATCCAAATGCAGGATTAGTACGAGACCCTAAATCAGGTAGATTTGTTAAAGGTAATCAGGGTGGTACTCAGTTTGCACCAGATGGGTATGCTGACCAGCAAAAACAGCAACAACAGCAACAACAAGCACAAGGTGATGCACAAGATACACCAGGGCAAAAAAACGACGCACAGGGCACTACAGGCGGTCCTACAGGCGGTTCTAGCGGTGGAAACAGCACCGGTGGTGGCAACACAGGTACAGGTGGTAAACCAGTACCAAAACAAGGTAGTCAAGACGAAATTAAAGACGGCGAAAAGAAAAAAGTCAACAACATTGAGTACAAATGGAGCAAAGAACAAGGCGAATGGTTAGATCCTAAGGGAATTCCTGCAACAGGTGCTATGAAAGCAGAATTAATGAAGCAAGTAGGACTTGATGTTACAGGAAAAGAGCCCAAGAAAGGCTTTATAGGCAAAGCAAAGGATTATATGTCTGGTGTAACACCAGGACTAGGACAGAAAACCAGAGGTGAACCCGGTTCTATATTTAGAAAAGCGGCAGGTGTTGCAGGTGCAGCCCTTGGCGGTGCAATGGCAGGTGGACGCACACCTAAACCACAAGAACCAGAGCAACCAGGACAACCTGAGCAACCACAAGCACAGCCAGATACTCAACAACAGCCAGATGTCAAGCCACTAAGTTCACAAACTCATAGAACATTAGGTGCATTACAACAAAAAGTTTTATCAACTGGAGACGTTGAAGCAGCAAAAGGCATGGTAAATTCTTTATCTGGAGCACTAAAAGCAGGTGGTGATCCTGCAGAAGTTTCACAATATGCAAGTGCAGTTGCACCAGTGTTAAAAAGAAACAAAGACTTCATGAAAAATAATCCACAACTATACGCACACCTTGTAAAACTTGCAAGAAGCATGAGAGTCGAAGCATTTGAACATCTTAATAGAGTACTTGAACATGCAAATATAAGTTGGGAAGATTTAGGATACAGAGTGTCTGTAACAGAAAACAATGTGATGTTGTTACCATTAAAAGAACTAAATGCACTAGAAGAGTCTGTGTCTTTCCAAGAAATGAAAAACTTAGCAGGTATATAAATGCGTTTTGTTGAGATTTCAAAACCTTTTGTAGTTAGGGTATTGAACGAAAGCCTTCTATTAGAAGCAGAAGGCAAAAATACTCACATGGAACACCTCGAAGATAACATTTTCAACAAGGGTTATCAAGGTGCCAAAGAAGCAGTAGACTATCTATATAGTTTGCACCAGATGCTCGAGGGCAACAGCAAAGGAAAATTCGATATGACTGTTAAGTGGGACGGTTCACCTGCTATCATTGCTGGTAAAGACCCACAAACTGGTAAATTTTTTGTTGGAACCAAGGGTGTATTTGCAGGAAAAGCAAAATTAAACTTCACAGATCAAGATATAGATACAAATCATGCAGATCGTGGCGAACAAGATGGCAGCGGCTTGCGAGATAAATTAAAAGTATGTTTGCAACACTTGAGAAAACTAAATTGGGACACTGTAGCACAAGGCGACTTGATGTTTCTCAAAAAAGACATCAAGGAAATGTCACAAGATGGCGAACAGTTAATATATTTTAAGCCTAACACACTTGCATACGCAGTTCCTAAGGACAGTGAACTGGCAAAAGAAATGTTAAGTGCTGAAATAGGTATTGTGTGGCATACAGAATATGTAGGCGGCCCTAATTTAGCAGATACACAGGCTAAATTTGGTTTTGATTCTTCAAGATTAGGCAGTACTCCTAGTGTGTGGCAAACAGATGCAAACATCAAAGACGTATCTGGTACTGTTACTTTGACTGCAGAAGAATCTAAGGAAGTAATATCAGCAATATCTGCCGCAGATGCATACACTAAAAAAATTGGCCGTGATGTATTTAATTGGTTAGAAAAAGGAAACGACTTAGTAGGTAAAGAGTTCTTACAACAGTTAAAGGCAACAGTAAACAACAAGATTAGAGCAGGTGACTTTGGTTCTCCTGAAAGTTTAGCAAAAGAATTTGTTGTAAAATGGATAGAAATGTCAAATAAAAAAATTGATGCTGTGAAAAGACAAGCAACAAAAGATGCAAAGACAGAACAAATGGTGAGAACAGTAGAGTTTATCAAACAACATGCCGCAGAAATCACAGCAGTATATGATTTATACATGATGCTGATCAAAGCAAAGTTGGTTATCATTGATAAACTGGGTAAATTACAAAGTACACAAACTTTTGCTGCAGACGGCGAAGGTTTTAAGGCAACAAGTGGAGAAGGATTTGTTGCAATTGACAGGATGGGCAATGCATTAAAGTTAGTAGACAGAATGGAATTCAGTAGACTTAACTTTGGCACAGGCAAACCAAATACTTAACCAAGGAGAATAGATATGCAGAATAGATGTAAATGTTGTGAGTGCTGTACTTGTAGTTGTTGTGAGTAATTTGCATGGAATTATTTGCACTATTAGGCTTTATAGCCGGAGTTATAATTATTTCATACCTCTGTGGCTTTTGGGACGGTAAAAGAAGAAAATAATGGAACTAGATTTTATAGACAGTGAGATATCTGAAAGCAGATTGTACCGCACTAGTGGTAATCTGCGATACCTTGACGGCAGAAGCATTGCCGATCTAGCATATCTCAATACTATAGCACTGTACATGATGTTGCAAGATGACAATCAACATAACTATGCAAAAAGTTATGCCAAAGCAACAGCTCAATACGGTGGATATGTTACGTTCAGAACCAGTGCTACTGATTTGTACATGTTATGCCATGCAATTCAAGCACCGGATTCAAAAAAGTTTTCTTTTAAGGATCCAATTAGCAGTAGAAGATTTTTAAAGTCTTTGAAATTTGATACTCGTAAGCATTATATGTTTATGAAAACAATAGGCACTGCAGGAGACAGAGCAAACCAAGCAATGAATTACTTTTTTAGACTAGAATCACAATTGAACATAACTAATTCCAAGTATAAGCAGTATAGAAGATTTATTTCTAATTGGGGCAACCTAAAATACAACAGCAGACAACTTGTGGTAACAAAATTATTGCAAACAATTAGACAACTAGGCAGAGGTAGTGAATTGATAGGTCCTTTGTCAACAATGACTAAATATAGAAAGTACAAACCAGAACCAGCATACGATGTGCCGAGAACAAGTTTAGCACAAAAAGTAGCAGGTGCGGCAGTAGGTGCTGTAGCAGGGCGTTATGTTGCTGGCAAAGCGGCCAAATTAGCCAAAGACAAGCCTGAAACATTCAAAAAAGTTGGCACAGGCATAGGAGCAATAGCAGGATATTGGGCTGCAGGACGTAAGAAGAAACAGATATGAGAATAGACGAGATAACAAAACCAGAAAAGGAATATAGGGTAAGTCCCGAAGACCTAAAACAACTTGCTCAACTTAGAGATTTAGGACAGTCCAGATTGGCAACAGAAATTGACAAATTATTAAGAATGGGCTTCAAATTTGATCCTGCACAAGCACAGGCCCAAATAATAATAGATAAGCAAGATGCAATGAACAAAGCAAGACGTGACAAACGTGCAGCTAGGATTGCAGGAAGAGATAATAACAAAGATGTCTTTAGAGTTAATCCAGACAAAGATGACAAACCAGAAGGGCCAGGCAGAGGCAAGTACACCAAGTACAGAGATGGATCAGACAGAGCCGGCAGTCAAGACTTTGGTGGTGATGGTTCAGGCACAGGTGCTAAAATAGCAAAAGCAATCAACCCGCTTACTGGTATCGACACCACAGATTTTGGTACTGTAGCAACATCTGCCGCACGAAAAGCTCGTAGCAAAATGAAAAACCTGGATAAATTTCAAATACAGAAGAGATAATTCTCCTATATTTTGATAAATAATTGCATAGAGTCGATAGACTCGACTTATTAGGAGAATAAAATGGCACAAGTAGACAGAAGAGCAGCCGCTTCAGGTGAATTTATTGGTAAAGATGTATTTCTTAAGAGCTTTACACAGCAATCAGGAAATTTAAGCCAAGCACAATTCAATTCATTGGTAAGCACAGTTCAAAGTTTAAATCTTTCAATCTTAAAAATTGGTGACTTCACAGCAGACAGCCAAGCAGTTGTTAACATGATTGTTGAAGGAGCAGATAACTTAGCAAACGGTGATATTGCAGGTCACGTGATTGCAGACGTAAGTTTCTAGGATTTTTTAAAATTATTAACAAAGAGGGGCAATTTTTATTGCCTCTTTTTGTGACAAAAAGATAAATATATACATAAAGCAGACGCTTTACATAATATTTTAGGAGAATAACATGGCACAAGCAAATCCAAACGCAGCAGTAAGAGCAGCAAACGGTCTTGTAGGTACAACTCACATTCTTTCAGTTGACGACGTTTCTACTGTTTCAGTTGAAGCAGCATGTCTTGAAGCTCAAAACGAAGGTTTTGTTGTTGTAGCAGTTGAAGATGATGTATCAAATGACGGATGCCACATTGCATTACAAGGTGCAGCGGCAACACCAAGCATTACAGGTACAACATTAGTAGTAACATTTGGTTAATAACTAATTCCTTAACTACCTTAGGGATCGTGCGTTATGCACATTTAAAAAAGCAGACTTCGGTCTGCTTTTTTTTAGAACACTGATTCTAGTTGCACATTTATCCAACTATTTTCTAACACAAAATCCCTTATTTTAGGCAATGCTAAATTGACTTGATTGAATAACTGAGTATCAGTTTGTATAGATGATGCACCTATCGCATAGAATTGATAAAGGCGTTTATGTCTCAAATAAAAGTAAGGTTCTTTTAACATTTCTTGAAACAATCTTGATATAGCATAATTATTATCAATACCATTTTCTTCGATTTCACTCCAAACATCTATTTCATACTGTATAAAGTCATAAAATGAAGTAGTTAAACCTACTCTTTTTGCCATAACAGGATTATACCACTGTGTAGTTGCAAGAAATCTTTTGTATACCCCTGTCATTGTTGCTGAAGGAGTATCATTGTACTGTCTTTTACCTTGTTCGATAAGTTCATAAAAATCTTGTTGTACAACCTCACCAGGGGGATAGTGATTTTTATAAAACTTTGACATTTCTCCTAGTTTTACTATTTGAAAATTTTCAGGATTTTCTAAATGAAGCATCAGTTGTAATGCAAGTAAAGGCATACAATGATCATCACCTAGAGTATAATCTAAATTAATACTGCTTAGAAAATGACTTCCAATTTTATGATCTGTAACACTAAATGGAGAGTTTTCAAAATGAATGTTGTATATACCTTTTACAGAATCCTGCAACATTTTATCAGCCAAAGTAATTTCATCAGCAGGAACATATGGCGGAGCATCAAAATTCACATCTAATGTAAGTGCAGCCGCAGAAAGATATCTAGTCCAAGGATTTCTAATAAAAGTTACCCAGTTGCTGTTTCTATATTTTTCAGATTTTAACAAATATAATACTTTAAGTGCTTCATTCTTCTCAAAGTAAGGTATATGTTCAATAAAAGGTCCTGATTTTTCATCTTTGTATTCTTTAAAAACATCATCTAGACTACGCCAACCCAAGTTAGTGGCCATTTGATTTGTGTATGAGGAACCGCAACGCAGTGGTACAATGAAAAATCGATCGTTTTGTTCGTCGTAAAAGTTTTGTAACATAGTGTGTCCTTGTGTCATAATATTTATCTTTATGACAAAGCAGAAGATGATAAATACTGTAATACGGAGACACACAGATGAATTTAGCAAGAGCAGGAGCCATGAACAACCAAGAAGTTGTGACTGGCAATATTGAATTTTATACACTTTATACATCAATTGACATAACACGCACAGGTGATTACAGCGATAGTACACAGAAAGATTTTGAAAGTGTAGTGCAAGTAATAGGATTAAGGGCAATGCCAGTTATTATGAATAATCCTGTAGCACTAAGTGGCGTAGGCGCAAATGTATTAGAAAATTATGGCGCTCCAAGCATGACTGGAGCAGGATGGATTTTTAAATTTGCATTTGAAAGAGAGGCTGCACACACTATTGACACATTGAAAGATGAATTAAATGGAATAGTGTTAAACGGTGGAACAATTGATACAAAAAGCTCAGTGAATATGGAGTTTACAAAACAGGATTTATTATAAAATGCCAAAAAAACAGCAACCAAAAGCAGAACCTAAACCGGCTCCAGAACTATATAATGGAAATGTAGAAGCACATATCATTGCAGATATGTTGCGTATTGAAAGCATTACCACAGAGCTTAGAGAATTTAAAGAAGATAGTAAAGCACGATTTAATAAATTAGAAGGATGGATCGTGGCTATTGTGGGTATAACAGTAACATCACTGTTAGGCACGATAGGAATATTATTACAGAGTATTCTAGGATGAAATTAGAAGAGTTTGCAGACGAGCCAATCTTTGAAGCTCGTATGGTATGGCGTAGAATGGGTAGTACCATTAAACGTGCTGTTAGATGTACAGCAGGCCCACGTGCAGGACGTGTGGTTAGTAATGCATCACAGTGTACCAAACCAATAGATCTCAAAAAGAGAATGACTCTCAGACGTACTAAAGCCAAAATGGGCAAACGTATGATTCGTAAAGCAAGAAGAACAAAAAGATTTAATCCTACAGCAAAAAGATTGAGAAGCCTTAACAAGCCAATGAGAAGAAGATAGTGAAAGCCAAACACATCAGAACTATTAAATCATTGATTAACGAATACGGTATGCAGTCAGGCGTAAGTACTCCAGTTGGCAATCAATCATCAGGTGCTGTAGCAAAACAAAGTGCTATTAACAAAGCAAGTAAAAGTCCAACAACAAACAAACCAAGTCAGAGCCCAACAACAACGCAGGCAACAAGTGCACCAGCACCACAAGAACCACAAGAACCTAAAGTTTCAAAAGCCAGTGAACTAGAAAAAGATTTTGAGTTTGCTGATGAGCAAGGTGATCAAGTAAAAGTTATAAGTCCAGTAGGGCAGGGAAAAAACAAAGACGCTCTCATAGTACAAAATCAACGTAGCAAAGAATTTTACACCATGCAACCTGATGATGAAATTGAACTGCCACAAGAAGAAGTTAGCGAAGGCAAACTAGGCAAGATGCTCACAAAAGGCCAGAGAAAAATTCACATAGGTCGAAAAATCAAAAGACTCACCAGAGAAATGAAACGCAGAGTACAAGGTGATGAGCCTTTATTTGAAATAAATTTCAACAGCAAACAGTTGGCACGTGATGCACTTAACAGCAATGTCAAGTGTGGCTTCGAAGCAGAAACAGCATGGGAAGGAATTGCACCTAGTGATGATGGCGATAGTGATTGGTTGTACGAATACAATTGGTATGACATAGAGGATTTCTTACTAGACCAAGAAGGCAGAAGTGCTGTAGATGATATCAACACAGGATATGATGAGTTCATAGATGAACAAGCAATGGATAGGGAATACGACATTGTAGATGAAATGGTCAGAGAAAGAGAAGAAGACGAAAGTTATTTAGAAGATTATGTCAACGAAGAATTAGCAGAGTGGGAAATAGAAGAGTACAGAGATAACTACCTAGAAGACATGGACGATGACCAAAAAGAAGAATATGAAGATTGGGACATTATCAATTGGGGTAGGCAGTACACAGAAGAAGAAAGATTAGATGATTACAAAGAGTGGCTCGCTGACGGTATCAGAGATAACGGCGAAGCAATGGAACGTGCATATGAAGAAGCAAAAGACGATTATGACATAGACTCTTGGGCAAATAGTGAATACGGCAGTTGGAGTAGTTGTTTAAGTGAATATGGATATTACTTGACCAATCCAGACGCAGGTGGCGGCCTTGAAGCAGTAGCCGACGTAGTAAGTTATTGGGCTCGAAATAATTCACAGTTTGACAACATCGAATATGGGGAATATCACAGCACAGGAGGTGGGATAGATTACTGGCGTGTGGAAACAGACTCCAGCATTGATGCAGATTACGGCACTGGTGCAGAAATTATTTCACCAGTGTATTCAACACCAAAACAAATGCTCAAAGAGATGAAGAGCTTGTTTGATATTTTTGATGATGAAGGAGCAGACACCAACGGTTCAACAGGCCTCCATGTTACAATGAGTTATGCTGGCAAATCTAATAGAGATGAACCAAACAGATTGAAACTTGCATTATTGTTAGGCGACAAATATTTGCTGAGCACATTTGGCAGAGAAGGCAACAGTTATGCAAAGAGCCAAGTTGAGCAATTACAAAAGATGAGTGCTGAACTCAAAAGAGATCCAAGCAACACACAAAATGTACAAAACATTGAGAAAATTTTAGAAAAAGGCATCAGCAGAGACAAGTTCAGCAGTATCAATTTCAAAGGTGACACTGACAGAGAAACAGGCAACGAACTTATAGAATTTAGAATTGGTGGTGGTAGCAACTATCATGATAAGTTTGACACAATCACAAAAGCAGTCATTAGATATGCGGCAACACTGAATGCTGCATACACAGATGATTATCAAGCAGATTATGCAAAAGCATTGTTTAGAATGATAAACAAAATTGATTCTGTTTCTCAAGCAGATATAGATTATGTCAAAGACAGATATGAGGTAGAACATCCTGCTATAGATGTTCTCAAAGACTTTTTTGGTAAAAAACATTTCTTGCATTCCATGCAAGTTCTTGCAAGTGCATTTTCTAATCTCGGAGAATATCAAAAACTATCTGTACCGGGTGCTGACAGAGCATGGAAAAAGAGCATAGAAGATTATAGAAAAGGAACCGGGCGAGACCCTTCTTGGGTTGGCGAAAGTTTAAATGAAGTTGAAACAGCAGAACCAATCAGAGGATATGTAGAACCAGATCGCGAAGCACCAAGTATTAGAGCAAAAAGAGCGTTAAAAACTGCACAAGAAAAATTTGCAGATGCTATATCACAGGCAGGATTTGATTATAGTCAAAACCTAAATCGTAAAACTATTAATGCCAAAGGTATCAGCATACTGAGAAAGACACTTGGTGAGTTCCAACTTAATTATGAAAAGTTAGGCGATCTTATTACAAACAACAAAATCAATATTGAAACTAGTGGTACTGTTGTTAAGGATACTCCTAAAGCACAGTTAGGCAATATCAAAAACGGTGTAGACAGATTGTTTAGTAAAACTGTTGTTGTAGAACCTGATTATATTACAGCACCACAAGCAGAAGCACTTTTGACTGGTATATGGAATGCATTGCACAGTGACGAACTAGATGATAAACAACTTGTAAAAATGCTTGACAAGATATCTACCAATTTAGATGGTGACGATTTAGATGATTATGTCAGAGAACTCAAAAGCAAAAGCACAGAAGCAGGCAGAGAGTACAAAAATTTTCAACATTCATTGCTGAGAGGCGGTTACAGCAGACAAGCAATTTTCAATGTTGGTCAGCCAGTTAAGAAAAAAGATCTCAATCAATTACTAGGCTATCTCAAAAAATTCCCAGAATGGGGACATGCAGTTGGCAAAGGACATAATCCAAATATATCTGGTGACGACGGGTACAGAGAAAACGCACTCAGCAAAATGATGATGAAGATGAGATTAAGATGGGAACATCTTGATGACATCAGAGAATCAGAACCAGCCAAGTACATTGATGCTATGAGAGAAATAGCAGACAGTATGGAAAAATTGATAGCATCAAATAAGACGTCTGATGATATGATGGACCAAAAATATAAAGAATTAGATGGTTTAGAGGCTGGTAATATGAGAGATGGCTCTACATTTTTTGGAATGTCTGACAGTACAGCAAATAGTTTAGAAAATGCCATAGAACAAGTAAGAGGTACACCAGATCCTTTTGATAAATCACCTGCAGAAAGAATGAAAGCAAATATACAGGATTACTTGGCAAGCAGTTACGAAAGATACTATGACAAAAAAGGCTACTACCCAGATTTTTATAAGCCGGAAGTGGTTGCAAAACTTATTAAAAAACGTACCAGTGCTATCAAAAACTTCTTAGAAACATTTGACAAAGTATCTCAGACATTTGGTTTCAGCAGTCAACAATCTGCCATAGACAACAAGAAGCAGTTAGACAAGAAAGAAAAGAATTTTAAGAAAAAATTTGCCCCAACAAAAATTGCTACTATACCTGGTTTCGATATGATGGGCAACATATTTATTTCTCCTAAATTTAAACGTGCTTTAGAAGCAGGGTCAGAAACACTGTCTGATAGAGATATATACAATGAGCTTGATTCTAGGCGAAATATGTATGCCAGTCGTTACTATGATGTGTTAAGTATACCCAACCGACATTACTTTGCAGCACTATCAGCAAAAGAAGTATTAGACAAGGAAGGCAACAGAGGCTGGCGTTTAGAACCTGCAAAACAAATACTTAGAAGTTTTGAAAAAACTTACGAAGTAAGTATACAAGGCTTAAAAGATTACACAGACATCAGTTCTAACAATGGAGAATTCAAAAAGATTTTACAACAAAGAAAAGTTGAAATAGATGACTCGTTGGGCGATGGTAGAAAAGCAAACAAAATGGTTGGCGTAGACTTATCAGAATTAATGACAGGACCACATGGCGAACCACTTGACTACAGTTCTGCTGCGGCATGGCATGTAAACAATCCAGAACTCAGTAAGAAGGTAAAAGCAGACGAAAAGAAAGCCAAAAATGCACCCGAAGTACAAATACCACTTGCAGCTGGTGTAGAAGGAATGGAACGAGAGGCTTCAAACAGTATAGCAAGTAAAACAAATTGGGGTAATTTAGCAGACTATCTGAAAATAGAACGTGGGGTAAACGATCAAGGTGTAAACTTACTTAAAAAAGTTTATGATGGATTTGATAGTAACCACGAATGGCGACCAGAGCCAGATCCAGATGTATGTTGTATGCCCAGATACATTGCTGCAGTCAAGGCTGCAACTAAATATATAAAAGACGGTTACAATGTAAGTGGCGGAAATTATTTTAGAAAGAACAGTGACGGAAGTGATGGTGACGATGTTAGTGGACTGTATGGAACACCAAGTAGTAATCCAAGTTTGGGAGAAATTGACAGTGTTGAACTCAGAGATACCAGTTATTCTGAAGCCAAAGGCGACTTTGAAATATTCGATGAGATGATGCAAAATGGCATAGGAAATTATATTGCAAGTGCTGATGCAGATAGATTAGTCAAATTCTTAACAGGTGGTTTCAGTCCAACGTATAAACTTGCAGTGTTAAAGGCTATGAAAAAGAATACAGCAGGTGGCGGTGAGCCAGTAGACATACAACAAGCATTAGCATTAGGTAAAAATAATATGGAAAGTGTATTTAATAAATTTGATAAACTAAGTTTACAAGAGCAAATTAAGTTGATTGCTAAAGTGGACGCAAACAAAATTGACGAAGCATGGAGTAAAAAGTACAAAGACAGTATAGACTGCTCCAATCCTAAAGGCTTTAGTCAAAAGGCTCATTGTGCAGGCAAGAAAAAGAAAGCAAACGAAAATCATGGCAAGTATTACTGTAGCACAGATAAAAAATGGAAATACAGAAAAGGGCCTAAGCAAACTAGAAAAGTCAACGAACGTCCTCTATCAAAAGGTGAGGAAAGCGACAAAGAAAAGTATGTAAAAGGCATGAAGAAAAATGCCAAGGACTTTAAAAAACGTTATGGCAAAGATGCCAAAGCAGTGATGTATGCTACAGCAACAAAGATGGCAAAAGAAAGTGTACTTGAAAGTGCATTGCCAGCCAATGACAGAGTGTCGGTGATAAAGTATTTGCTATCCGATAGTTTGTTAGCAAGTGATTTACAAAAACAATTTTATGCATACTGGGCAGTTCCTGTGCCGGCAATGCTTGATGCCTTCAGAGATGCAAGAGCACTAGGCGGCGACAAAACAGATTTGAGGCCAATACTAAAAGGCTTTGTGAACAGCAAAGTACATCCAGAAGAAAAAAGAAAACTAGGATTAAAAGAAAGTGTTAAACTAAACGAAGATAGAGACAAAGAACGTTTTGAGTTTATCATAGACAAACTAAAGCAACATCCTGAGTTTATAAAACGTGTGTACAGATTTATTAGAACAGATGTTAAAAACTCCGAACGTGTTCATCCACAAGACTTCTTACAACCTGAGCGTACAGCACCCGAAAAAGATTATGCTTACAAAGGTGTACTACCAGAGTTTGTAAGAGCAATAATGAACACCGATGGTGACTTTGATGACATTGAAAATTTCCTTGCTTCATATGGCAAGCAAAGTTACGTGAACACAAAAGTACTGATGAAAGATGGCTCAGCAACATGGGATCAATGGCTCCAAGGCGGCAAAGGCGTTAGTGTAGAATTCATTTCCGAGCTTTACGATAACTTGTTCAACGTGGCACTAAACATTGAGGGGTCAAACAGAGGACCAGGTGAAGTGGGACTTGCACTGTTAGCACCTAACATTACATTTGCTAGTGTTGGTGATTTAAAAATTGATGGTGTAGAAGTTGAGGTTAAAGGAGAAAAATCAAGCGGTGGTGGCAGACTTAAAAACAGTAATGCAGATTATGGTGCACCAGATCTAAATTCTGTTTATGACAAATTCAAGATTGCAGAAGAAGATAGACCGCAACGTTTACCAAGCGGTAATGCAGGTAGCAGACCGGGAACACACTTCTTAGATATTGCTGCACAACTAGATACACTTGCGGCAGGAGCAGGCAAAGAGTATGTCAAAGAATTGTTTACTAAAACATATATTCACGGTGATGACAGTATGATTAATTACATGGTTAAAAATTATGCTGGTATGGATAGAGCAGAAGCAAGTGCATTAGCAGGTGAAATATCTTACAGTAGTTATGCAAACATACTTAAAGAAAAAGGCTTTAGCATGTTCTTATTTTTGAAAGCACCAGGCAAGAAAAGTTTAGCATTTGACGTTGACAATTATAAAAATCATTTAGACAAGTTTAAACTAGGTTCATTAGATTGGGGAGACAAAATGAATGGACCAGCAGTGCAGGTATCAATGAGATAATGAGATTAGCAGAGTTTGAGAGACCAAAGCAGGATAAAAATTTTCCTCGAAACATAATGCCACAGGTTAGACAACCTGATTTGGATGATGGTCCCTTTGACTACAAGAAAGGCACAATGAGCGTGAGCAAGTTAAAGCCTGTGCAAAGTCAACGTGTAAAAGGATTAAAAGACAAAGCAAAAAGAGGCTTTGCTGACGGTAGCATACGTCCTATTATAGTAGACAAAAACAACTACATTGTTAACGGACATCACAGATATGATGTTGCACGTGAGCAAGACATGGAACGTGTAAAGGTTATCAAAGTAAATGCCTCAATAGAAGATTTAATAGATCACTACAGTTATAAAGCAAGTGATAAGCCAGCATCAGAACTATTCGCTACAGCCGGAGGCGGTGGTGGCGGTGGTGGCGGTGGTGCCGGAGGCGGCGGGGCCGCTGGAGGTGGTGCAGGAGCAGGTGCAGGAGGCTCAGCAGGTGGCGGAGCAAGTGCGGGTGCTAGTGCAGGTGGCAGTAGTGCTGCACCTTCGGGCGGAGGAGACTCTGGTGGCACTGACGCTGGTGGAGATGTCGGCGGTGCTGACCCAGGTGATGCACCCACAATGGATGCTCCTGTGAGCAGAGGAGGCTTTTATGCTATAGGCACAATGGCCCCATACAAAAAGAAAAAGAAGAAAAAGAAGAAGAAAAAATCATTAAGTGTTAAGTTTGGCGGTAGTATATACGAAACACTGGAAGCCGCACAGGACTTGAACGCTCTATTGCAAGGTATCGAAGCAGATTTAAAACAACGTGAAGAAGATCTAAAAAAGTTGCCAAAGAAAAGTATATACGAAGATGTAGTAGACGGAAACTTTCCTATACAGCAACGCGACAGAGATTTTAAAGCAGGAGTAGAAAAGTATCGCAAGGAAGAACAGGCAAAAGAAAAAATACTTAGACGACTTGCACAGATGTGGTGGAATAACGATGCACATCCAGCAGTAGAAAAAAAGTTAGCAGATATGGGTTGGGAGATAGGAGAAGACGAAGGTTCAGATGAAGGCGGAGCCTTTGTTATAGAAATAGGTGATGAGAATGGCGACTCATATATTCACTGGACAGCAGATGATTTAGAAAATAATGTAACAGAAAACTTTGCTGACGGTAAGAAGAAAGGCAAAAGCAGACCAGGAAGAGTCAAAAAAGCAGGTGCAAGTTGTAAAGGTTCGGTAAGTAGTCTGAGAGCAAAGGCAAAAAAATATAGTGGTGAAAGAGGCAAAATGTATCACTGGTGTGCTAACATGAAAGCAGGGAGAAAGAAAAAATGAAAGTTAATGATTTTTTAACAGAAGCAAAACAAAAACTTGTACAGGAAAAATTACCATACGCAAAAGATGATCTTGATCCTGTTATGAGCAAAGATACTATTGACTTTCATTATGGCAAACTTGCTAAAGCATACGTTACAAAATACAATGAAGGCAAAGGCGATCCTAAGTTTATGGAAGCAGGTGCTTTTTTACACAACGTATTTTTCCCACAATTGAAACCGGCATCAGGAAGTAATAATCCTACTGGTGCAAGTAAAGAATTAATAGACAGTAAATATGGCGACTTCGACACATTCAAGGAACGTTTTGAAGAAGTTGCAATGAAAATTCAAGGAAGTGGATGGGTATATATGAGCCTATCCGGTGACATTAAAACAATAGTCAACCATCAAGTTAAAAACGATATAGCAATGCTTGTAGACTGGTGGGAACATGCATGGGCATTAGACTATCAGCATGACAAGGGTAAATATCTATCCAACATATGGCGTATCATAAACTGGGACGTCGTAAATATAAGACTCAATCAATAGAGGTTCAAAATGACATTTAAGGACAGGCTGTCAGATAAGACAGCCATGGTAATGACCAAGTTCTTTCGTTTCTTTGCGGATGCATTTTTTGCAAAACGATATGGACATAGAGCAGTAGTATTAGAGACCATCGCTGGTGTACCTGGTATGGTTGCAGGCATGTGGATACACTTAAAAAGTTTACGCCAGATGAAAACAGGTTACGGCCCAATGATACGCGAACTGTTAGCAGAAGCAGAAAATGAAAGAATGCATCTGATGTTTTTTATTGAAATTGCTCAACCAAATTGGTTTGAAAGAATGCTCATACTATTGGCACAGGCTATATTTTGGAACTTTTATTTCTTTATGTTTGTGTTCTTCCCTAGAACATCTCATAAAATGATTGCATACTTCGAAGAAGAGGCTGTACTTAGTTACACTCACTATTTAGATCTAATAAAATGTAGACAAGTAGAAAATGTGCCAGCACCTCAAATTGCTATCGACTACTATAAATTAGACAAAAATGCTAAACTTTCAGACATGATACAACGTGTAAGAGCCGACGAAGAAAAACATGCTAGTGCAAATCATCGCTTTGCTGATAAATACTAGTATGAAGATATCAGATATAATCACAGAAACTACAGCAGGTGCTGTTGCAACAGTAGCAGTGCCATTAGGCGGTATGCGTAAACGCCCAAACCCCAGTGTTTTCAACAAAGCAAAGAAAAAGAAAACAAACGAAGGCGAAGAAAGAAGCATAATTTCTAATGCCGCTGTTGATTATATTGTTAGTGAGTTTGGAGACTATTTTCAGAGGCGCCCGTTGTCTCTTAAATATGTTGAACAACTTCTATACGATATACTATCAGGATTAGATGTTGATGACGTTATAGATCCTGATATGGTGCATGGTGGTCAAAGAATTGGCGACTTTGCCAGTGGTAGAGTTATAGATGTTGTTGACAGTAACAGTATTATAGATGATGTTAAGTCTCAATTAGACATGAGCGAAGGCAAATCTCCCCACAAGAAAGGCACTAAGAAATACAAAAAGCATATGGCCGCAATGCATGCCGGCTAAACATGCCACGTATTATTCGAGGAAATATAAGCGAACCTATATATCGCCTAAATAATCAATTTTGGCCCGATAGAGATCTCATGCTCCAGGAAGCATTATCATTGAGAGATAGCCCTGATGTTTGGAACGATGCTGCAGAAAAAGCATCAATTAAATCTTTACCTTCGGACGAAAACAGCACACCATACCTAAATCAAATGTTTAAAGGATTTACCGAAATGTATGGTGACTTCGGTAATACACACCCCAATTACTTTTTTATTGAACCAGAATGGGAATATGGCTGGCACGTGGATACTCATATTAGCAAAAAGATGACAGGCAGTTCTGTGTTGTGTGCTATGAACATTGTCTTAACTGATGAGCAGACGCCTGCAGAATTCGAAAACTGGGGAGAACAGGAATACACTGCTTGTATGTTTAACACATCAGTGTTGCACAGAGTTCAAACTCAAGGTAAACTTAGAATACTTGCTCGAATAACTTTTCGCGATTATATGTTTGAAGAAGTTGTTCACAGAATAAAAAAAATAGACGACATGCCGACTAGAAAAAACATTTTAGAACCTCCCAAGTTAGTTAAGTATCTTGAGAAGAAACTATCTAAGAGGCTAAATGCATAAATAGTAGTATGAGAGCTGTCAAAGATATAAACAACCATATTAGTTTTATAAATTCACTAGAAACAAAACTTTATGAACTTGCAAATGCAGACAAACTGTGTGCAAGTGAATTATCTGAACGCGATGTACATGTGTGCGAAGAGCTCTACAAAAGAAACATTTTCCATAAACATGCTAAAGGCAATGAAATTTATTATATAGTTGCCAAAAGGCCACAAGTCTAAAAATATCTCACATAAATAGCTGCGATGAATAAAAAACAGGTAGCACGAAAATTAGATAAGTTAGCAACAAATGTCGCTAAAAGAGGCATTTTTGTGGTTAATAAAATAAACAATGTGTTTGTTGTGCAGGATCACATCAGAGGCAACGTTGTAATTGACGATATCCCACTTAGAAATGTTGCTGAATACTTATGTAAATGCAAAAATAAACAAAAAGAACCCTCCGAAGTTATCGGTAAAAAATTACACGACAACATGAAATTGTATTTTAAGTTTGCAAATGATATTATGTTCTACAAATATACATTGAAAACAACAAAAGATCAAATTAAATACGATATGACTGAAGCAAGACTCGACGATGCAACTAGCAGATTGTGGCACATACGAGAAGAGCTTCAACAATACAATTAAAAATACCCTCTCAGATGATAAATAACAGTAATATAGAATATTACTGGGAATATCAAAATGTTTTTAAAAGATTTTAATCAAAGCGGCAAAGAAAAAATTGCTAAAGTCAATAAGCTGCTCAAAGAAGAGTTCAATGTTTCTCTTAAGACTGAAGGATTTCCGTCTAAAGCAAAACTAGAAAAGCTCGTTGAGCATGCCAATAATTATATTGTGAAAATTAAAGGTTCACATAAAAAGTTCCAATTAGAGCCTGAGTACGCAAAGTTCTTAGGAATCAGAGATATCTGCGAAACAATGCTAAACGAAGGCATGTACGCAGAGTCACCAGCATACAAAAACATGAAAGAAATGGTGTGTGCAAGTGTTGAAGAATTAATGGATAGCGGATATACAATGGACGAAGCATGTGGTGAAGTTATGAATCGTTACAGAATGGACAATCGTTTTGCATACGATGATCAACATGTACTACCAATTGTGATTAAAGCGGCAAAAGATTATATGGAATCATGCAATAGTAAGTACGAGTCAGTTGAAGAAGAAGTTGTTACCCCAGAAACAGACCTCAGCGAAAACTTACTGTTAGCACTTGCTAAAGAGTGCGGTGTTGAATTATCAGACACAACTAGTTACGATGCAATTGAAGAAAAGTTAAACATGTTTGCAGAAGTTACAGAAAAAAGCAGAGATGCAGTTGTAGGCTTCTTGAGCAGCCTAGAAGAAGATCAATTAGAATCAGGTATCAAAATGTTTGGTGCTAAAGTTGCAGAAGCAAATGCATTTGTAGCAGCTCGCAGAGACGCTATTGCTAAAGGCGAAAAGAAGTTTAAAGTAGGCGACAAAGAGTTTGATGTAACAGGTGATACTTCAGACGAAGAAAAAGAAACCAAAAAAGAAAGCATGTTCGATGACATCATAGATGAAATGATTGTTGAAGAAGTTGCTGATGTAGAACAAGCAGAAGTTATTATGGCTGTTCGTGCTTTAGCAGACGATATACAAGATCATGTAGAAGAAATTGGCCGTATGATGAATGAAAGTTTGCCAGCCATTGCAGATCAGATGAGAGGCGAAATGGGTGCTCAAGCAGCAGCTACATTTGCTGACACTGTTAGCGGCGTATTAAATTCGTACATTGAAGCATCTAAAAGTGCCAAAGGTGGCGTTGATCAAGCAGTAATGACATTAACAGGCGAAGAGGCTATTTCAGCGGACGACGGTATGGGCTTAGGCGACACTGGTGAATTAGATGCTCCAGCAGACGAGCCTATGTTAGATGAGCCATTAGACATTAACGAACCAGCAGCAGCAGGACCAGAAGAAGAGCCATTAGGCAGAGCACCTGTAGAGGCATAATATGCTAATTCGCGAAGTCATAACTGAAGGCTACTTCAGTGAACTAATAACAGCAATACAAGATTTATTGGTTCGTATGGCCGCCAAAGACATTAAGGAAATACCAACAGAAAAATTTAAAGAATTACTAGCCAAATCAGGATATGTAACAACAACAGATGAGTTGATTAATGCTGTTGACAGATCAGGACATGCTAGTAGTGTTGACAAAGACAAGATTGTTCCTAACAATCAATTACCAGACACTATTGACACAGATGCAGAACCTGCCGTTGATGTAGGAGACATGGCAGGCAGTCAAGCAATGAGTGATATTAATTCGGAGTTACCACAATAATGCCAGGCATATTCATTAATGCTAAAACAGCAAGAAGTAATACTAGGAATAATACAGTTATTCATAATGAAGTAACTGCTATTGAAAACGCAGTATATGCCAATGTTGATGCGGGTGTATTATATGCAAACGTCAATAATTCAACTATGACAAATAGTAACGTGTACTATTATGTATGGAACTCTGTTACTACCGATCCAACAAAATTAGACCAACTCAATTACGTTAAAAACTACTTTTTAAACTTAGGCTATGGTGTAAATCTCATTACTGATCCTTCCAGTAATACTACACTACAGTGGAATATATCCTGGTAAAACGGTTGACTTAACAGTTAATTGTGCTATACTTAGCCAATGCTCACAAATAAATTTAACTACCCACAATTAAAGAGAATTCAAACCCCACAAGGTAGACAATATGTAGGACAAGATGAAAATCCTGTTCCTAGTGTTACTACAATACTTTCTGAAACCGGAGATAAATCAGCACTAATAGCCTGGCGTAAACGTGTAGGAGAACAAGAAGCACAACGCATATCTAATGAAAGTGCAGGATTGGGTACTAAGGTACATAATGCATTAGAAAAATATATTCTACAAGAAGAATATGAAATAAAAGGAAACAATGTTATTAGTGTTATGGCCAAACGTATGGTTGATAGTATGGTCAATGAAGGTTTTTGTAACGTCGACGAACTATGGGGTACTGAAGTTGGACTAATTGCACAGGGATTGTACGCAGGTACAAGCGATGCTATTGGACTACACAATGGCACACCAGCAATTATAGATTTTAAGACAGCAAAAAAAATTAAAAAACGAGAATGGATTGAAGACTATTTCATGCAAGGTTGTGCATACGCATTAGCTCACAATGAAATGTTTGATACAGACATTAAAAAGATTGCTATCTTAATGGTTGACCGAGAAGCAAAATTTGCTGAATTTGTTATCGAAGGAGACGAGTTCGAAGAGTATTGCGAGAAGTGGTCTAACCGCGTTGCAGATTATTATTCCAAGTCAAGGTAAAAGTGATAAATACTGTTAAGTATTTAGAGAGGCTTAACAGTGGCGACAGAAACAACAAAAATTACTAGAATGCAACAACGTAGGGGTCTCAAACAGGACCTTCCTAAACCTCTACGACCAGGTGAAATTGGCTTTGCTACAGACAGCAGACAAATTTATATTGGTGCAGACACCAAAGACGCAGTATCAGATATCTACAACAAAACCGGTGTATTTGAAAAAACATCAAGTGCTCAAAGCACAACAACAAGTATTGCAAACGTTCAAATAATTAAGTTCACAGTACCTCACAAAATTTTTGATAAAGGTGATTTTGACGGTGTTACTGATTCAGCAGCTTGGACACCAGACACTGATGTTGCATCAGATTATCAGTCAACTGAATACTCTAGAATAGGCAAAGTTTTTAGGCCACAAGATACAGAATTTAAAAATATTTTTACCAATACAACATTTGCGGCAACAGATCTTCAAGTTGTTCAAGAAGGCAAAAAATTAGAACCATCACCAGTAGCAAGTATTTCATCAGGAGATGATTACTTTTTTACACAGACAGGTGATCTCAGTTTAGGTAACCATACTCATCAATTAACATTGCGTACACCTCCTTCAGGTGCTGATGCATTGTCTATTTCTTACTATGGTAATACGCAAATTATAAGTTCTATTGAAGGATCAAAAATAGGAACAACAAACGAAGATGGCTTTTACAATGCCAAAAACATTGATTCATATAGGCAACTAGATAACAAAAATATTAGAGTTACTCCTGGAACAGGTATTGGGTACATTGGTTTGCAATTTAAGCATATCCAAGTTGCCACTGATGTAAAACATTCACCATCAGATGCATCTGTTTCTAGTGCAGGTGATGTAGGATATTTGTATTTGACAAAAACAGATTCGTCATATGCAGACGACAACGTAAATGCACTAGCACCGACAGGCTTAGGTAATACTCAAGTTGTGCTATCAAACTTAACAACACCTGATCAGTACAATGTATCAGGAATATATAATCATGTTTATGTTACAGGAGGCAACGACTGGCTAGATAATCAAATACTAAAAGTAAGTTCATATGATTCAGCAGCTGGTACAATGATAGCAGATTTACCAAGTAACACTGCTCGTATTGCTCAAGACGTTTCCTCAATCAGTAACGTTGATAACAATGTGCAGATAATTGTAGGCACAACAGATGATATAGAACTAGGAGATGATATATTTTTCTTTGGTAATACTATTCCAACAGGACTGCACAATGTTAAAGGAAACATTATTGCAATCAACAGAGCTACAAATTCAATTGATTTAGATATAGATTATGGTGCAACAGTAGCAAATGCATTAGGCACAGTATCTGCTATCACATACAAAAATGGTGTTAATTCTAATGTGGTAGTAGTAAGTGATAGACACGGTGTTACAGATGGAAATGCAGTTGCAATCACAGGCGGCGGCGGCGCACTAAATGGCACATCAAGTTTTACAGCAGAGGTAACAGGCAATGTTAATACATTTGTAGTAAACTTTGGTACAAGCATGACAGCCAATATAGTTAACTGTACATTTACACCTATTATTTCTGATGCAACAGTTAGCACCACTCCAGTATTCAGTGGAGATTTACAATTAGCAGATTCAATAGAGGCTGCAAAGTCAACAGTAAACAATGCAGGCGGTTGGCCACGTTTAAATAATATACCTGGCGATAGTAATAAACTATATATTACACATGCAGAGTCAGTACAAAAAACACCATTTGACTTTGCTCTTCATAATGACCAAAAAGATACATTAACTAAGTTAGGTTTAGTTAGCGATACATATAGAAAATATGATTCAACTGTAAAAGCAAAATTAGAAGAATGGATGAGATCAGTTGAGATTAACAGCAACTTAAACTTATTCAAAGAAATATATGTAAACAATGAGTTCCAGCAAAGTCCAAGTTTCTTAACATGGCAACTAGGCATTGACAGTGCTCTAGGAGAAATGAATTTTGAAAGTAGAGATGAAGCAAAAGATTTTGCACAAATATTAAATAATCTATACTTTGAATCTGTTAATCCTGATATTAGAGGATTACTCAATATTAAGACTAACATTGAATTTTTAACAGCAGAAGCACTAGCTGCTGGTACAGCAACAACGAGTTTTACTTCTCCAGAGCAACTTACATTGTTAAACGGAAACAATGCTATTAGTGAATTAGGTTTAGCACTTACAGAAGACTTTCAAACATTAATGATCGAATACAGCATAGTAGGAGGAACAGCATCTAACAGATATAGACGTGTTGGCAGACTTATGTACTCCGGTGATGATTTGACAGACGAAATTGCAATCAATGATAACTTTACTGATGTATCGGTTGGATTAACAGGAGATGTTTCTTTTAGCGGTTCAGTTGCAGGATCACAAGCGACAATAATGTGCAATAACACTCTTAGCCCATCTACGCAACTTACAATGAGATATATTGTAAGAAGATGGGGCGATTAATCAACAAATACTAATGTTTAACAAGCACCAAGGGCCCGAAGAGCGACTTTCTGCATGGCGTTCAGTACGACAAAGCTCACACGATAAGGTAGAACAAGTTCTTGAAGAATTTGCACCTATAAAAATTGTTCCAAGATATATTGATTACTTTACTCCAAGAGATTGGCCAAATGTTTTTGATATTGTAAAGGAAGGGTACTTTTGTCAGTCCGGAGTAACACTTATCATGACCGCAACACTAGTTCATAAAGGTTTCATTTCAGAAGACCATTTGAACTTTGCAGTGATAAGTAATCATATAAATGGTAATGATGGATTGGTTCTCATTCACCAAAATAGTGCCTACAATTTCCTTCCAGGCAAGATAACAACACTAAAGGAAGTAAAAGAAAACAGTACGCAATTTGGCTCGCATACGATTGCTGTCAACGAACTTTTTAGTTGACATTTGTAGAGTTTTATTGTACAATAGAATACTGGTAAATATTTACATTAAGTTTTAAGCGACAAACTACATAAACAAGGATACACATGCAAGTAAGAAAAAGATCTGGACAACTTGAAGATATTAATATCGAAAAGTTGCACAAAGTAGTCCAGTATGCTTGTGATGGGATCAGCGGCGTCAGTGCCAGTGAAGTAGAAATAAACAGTCAAATCCAATTCTACAACGCAATTACAACAGCCGACATTCAAGAAACAATCATAAAAAGTGCTGCCGACTTAATCTCAGAAGAAACTCCAAACTACCAATATGTTGCAGGTAGACTAATCAATTATCATTTGCGTAAAGAAGTATATGCTCAATTTGAGCCACCTTGTCTTTGCGATATAATTGATAAAAATATTGATGCTGGATTTTATGATCCAGAGTTCAGAGAAAAATATACTAAAGACGAGATTGACCAACTACAAACTTTTATTGATCATAAAAGAGATGAATATCTAACTTATGCCGCAATGGAACAGTTCCGCGGCAAGTATCTAGTACAAAATAGGTCAACAGGACAAGTATACGAGACTCCACAAGTAGCATACATGATGATAAGTGCTACTTTGTTTGCAGACTATGATGAAAAATGTAGAATGGAATATGTTAAAGCATACTATGATGCAATAAGTAAATTTAAAATAAGTTTGCCGACTCCAGTTATGGCTGGTGTGCGTACACCGCAAAGACAATTTAGTTCATGCGTACTTATAGAAACAGGTGACAGTTTAGACAGCATCAATGCCACAAGCAGTTCTATTGTTAAGTACGTTAGTCAAAAAGCAGGCATCGGTGTAGGCGCAGGGAGTATCAGAGCAATTGGCAGCCCAATAAGAAATGGTGATGCAACACATACCGGTGTTATTCCGTTTTACAAGTTGTTCCAAAGTTCTGTGAAAAGTTGCAGTCAAGGTGGAGTAAGAGGTGGAGCAGCCACACTGTATTATCCTATTTGGCATTTAGAAGTAGAAGACTTGTTAGTGCTAAAGAACAATAAAGGTACAGAAGACAACAGAGTACGTCATATGGACTATGGTGTACAGTTTAACAAATTAATGTATGAAAGACTTATCTCTGGAGGCAACATTACATTATTTTCTCCACATGATGTACCAGGATTGTACAATGCTTTTTTTGCTGATCAAGACAAGTTCAAAGAAATATATGAAACAGCAGAACGTAACACCCGTTTGCGTAAGAAGTCTATAAAAGCAATTGATTTGTTTTCTGCGTTCGTGCAAGAAAGAAAAGATACTGGACGAATATACTTAATGAATGTTGATCATGCTAATACACATGGCGCATTTTTAGAAGATGTAGCACCTATCAGACAAAGTAATTTATGTTGCGAAATTGATTTACCAACAAAACCTTTAACCAGTATAGATGACCCAGATGGAGAAATAAGTTTATGTACATTAAGTGCAGTCAACTGGGGAGCCATAAAAAATACTGCGGAATTTGAAAATATTTGTAACTTAGCAGTAAGAGGTTTAGATGAACTATTAGACTATCAAAGTTATCCTGTATTGGCAGCTGAACTTAGCACCATGAAACGAAGACCACTAGGTATTGGTATTATTAACTTTGCATATTGGTTGGCTAAAAATGATAGTACATATCAAGAACCAAACTTAGACTTAATTGATGAGTGGGCAGAAGCATGGAGTTACAATTTAATTAAGGCTAGTGCTGATTTGGCGATTGAAAAAGGAAGTATTCAAGGAGCGTCAGAAACAAAATACGGACAAGGTATAACACCTAATCAAACATATAAAAAAGATATTGATGAATTAGTTAAACACAAAGAAAGACAAGATTGGAAAGGATTGCGTAAGCAATTAAAAGAAACAGGCATCAGAAACAGCACATTGATGGCACTAATGCCTGCAGAAACATCAGCACAGATAAGTAACAGCACAAATGGAGTTGAACCACCACGTAGTTATATCAGCATCAAACAAAGTAAGCATGGTGTGTTGAAACAAGTAGTGCCAGGTTTCCCAAGATTAAAAAACAAATATGATTTATTATGGGATCAAAAGTCGCCACAAGGATATTTAAAGATTATGGCAGTACTACAAAAATACATCGATCAAGGTATTAGTGTAAATACAAGTTATAATCCAGAACACTTTGAAGATGAGAAAGTGCCTTTGAGTCAACTGATTCAGGATTTGTTGATGTTTTACAAATACGGTGGTAAACAGTTATACTACAATAACACATATGATGGTCAAGGAGAAATAGACACAGATAAAGAAGAATCAAGGAAGGTAGTTGAGGTAAATACTATCACTAACTTAGACGACGACGAGGATTGTGAAAGTTGCAAAATATGAAATCAGTTTTAAATACAAACAAAAAATACAACCACATGGAGGCTAAAATGTTTTTAGACGAAGAAGGTGGTGTAGGCATGCAGAGGTACGATTCTGTAAAGTACCGCCAGTTCGAAAAATTAACTGACAAGCAACTTGGCTTCTTTTGGAGACCGGAAGAAGTTGATATTCTACGTGATGCAAAAGATTTTAAAGATCTTGCAGAGCATGAAAAACATATATTTACTAGCAACTTAAAAAGACAAATACTATTAGATAGTGTGCAAGGACGTTCGCCTAATGTAGTATTATTGCCCATTTGTAGTGTACCAGAATTAGAGACCTGGATCGAAACATGGGCATTCAGTGAAACAATTCATAGTAGAAGTTATACTCACATAATCAGAAACGTGTATCCTGACCCAAGTAAAGTTTTTGACGAAATGACTAATGTTGAAGAGATTATGGATTGTGCAGACAGCATTACAGAATCATATGACGAACTAATGGCATACAATGATTTAATGCGTCAAGGTAGTAAAAAGTATGACTTATACGAACACAAAAAGAGAATATGGAAATGCATAATGAGCGTAAACATATTAGAAGGTGTTCGTTTTTATGTATCATTTGCATGTAGTTGGGCATTTGCTGAAGTTAAAAAAATGGAAGGTAATGCTAAAATTATTAAACTAATTGCACGTGATGAGAATGTACACTTAGCAAGTACTCAGCACATGCTAAAGTTACTTGTTAAAGATGATAAAGACTTTGCAAAGATTGCCGAAGAAACTAAGGAAGAAAGTAAGCAAATGTTTATTGATGCAGTTAATCAAGAAAAGGCATGGGCAGAATACTTATTCAAAGATGGTAGTATCATTGGCTTGAATGCAGAACTTCTCAAACAATACGTCGAGTGGATTGCCGCAAAACGTATGACAGCAGTTGGTCTTGAAAAAGTTTATACAGCAGGATCAAATCCGTTACCATGGACACAAAAATGGATTGGCGGCGGCGAGGTGCAAGTAGCACCACAAGAAACAGAAATTAGTAGTTACGTTATTGGTGGTACAAAACAAGACGTAACTGAAGACACATTTAAAGGCTTTAGCCTCTAAGGAGACACACATGTACGATTTAGAGAAACTTACTGGTGAGATCATCACCTTAAAAAATATCAGCGGTATTGAAATCATTGCACAACTAATGGCTCACGACGAAGATCATGAGGTATTAGAATTGAGTGACCCACGTATCGTTGTCATCAACGGCGAAGAACTAGCACTTATACCTTACTTATTCACAGGTCCGGCAACAAGTGTTACAATACCTATATCACAAATAATGAGTATAGTTAAAGCACATGATCGTAGTGCAGAAGACTACAACAAGATTATACAAGTAGCAGACGACTACCAAGAATCCGGCGATAAATAATAGTATGCCAGGAATAGCAAGAGTAAAAACAGATGCCGCTAGAGGTGTTATCTTAGGACCAGGAGCACCAACAGTGTTTGCTGACGGTAAAACTGTATCTCTGATAGGTGATGCTGTGGCACCTCACGGTAAGGCACCACATAGTGGTCCTATACTAGTATCAAATGGTGCCCAAACAGTTTTGGCTGACGGCGGTATACCTTCTAAACAAGGCACTGTTGCTAGTTGTGGGCATTCGGTTAGTAGTGGATCGCCTACTGTAATTGTTCCATAATACTGCTTATATCATTTTTGTATATATTAACAGTATCCAAATCTTTTTTTGATAGTTTGCTAAGTTCAAGAAGAACTGATCTATTATAGTCACTATTTTGTTCGATATTTTCTGGCAACCAATCATTGCATAGTGCATTACTAAAAATTTGCGATATACTAGAACCTTTTATAACGTGTCCTTTAACAGTTATATTAATCATATCATCAGTAGGCACTCTTTTTGCTTCTAGTGGTTCTGCAATATTTTTTTGTTCTTCTATTGATTTGCCTTTAATTTTAAGTATCTTTGTTTTAAGAACATTCCAACCTATTTGTGTTTGATGCAAAGTTGGACCATTCCATGCCACATCATGTACATCATATAGCCAATTTCTATTCTCGTCTATTATACTATGCATACGTCTACCGAATAATGGGTCTTCTACCACCTCAAAATGGGCCTTACAAGCAACACAGAACGTCTGTAGTGCGTTTTCTTGATACGCATTGTGTTTGAACTTGTGAAACTTTACATGGGCTTTAGAGCCTAATATTCTGATGTTTTCTTTAATTATGCTCCAATCACTGTTTAAAAATACCTTGCCGGATTGCTCCCAAATACCGTCTATGTTAAAAACAACATAAACACTTTGATCTGCTATTTGCGAATACAATTTAGAGTCTCCCATTCCGTATGTTTCTACCATTGTATAAACACCCTGGTAAGTCATAACTCTAAGCCATGCCGGTATATGAGGCCACTCCATTGCGTCGCCGTATTCGCTGTAAAGTGTTATAGATTGTAAGTCAGGTAAATCCTGAGTCATTTCTACTAGCACAGGGTATTGTGCATTAATATTGCCAGGACTTCTCTTGCCAAATGCAGAACATAGCCATTGGCCACTTGCACTCATTGGATTAAATACTTTTGAGTTTGTTGTTGTGTCTATGCGTATGTTTTGTATAGTCATAAAAAAAGGTACCAAACATATTTAGTACCTTTTTTATTGTTAAGTATACTTAACTGAGTTACTTAAGACTGTAGTTTCCACCTGAGAACGAAGATGTGTATGTAACAATTTCTTCGTAATCATTTTCTTCATCATCAAAGTAGTACTCTGTAGCACCAGTTGCTAGTTCACTTTCGTCTGTTTCATAAACACCAACACTGTACTCTTCAACGTACACTACATTTGCCATTGTTCCTTTAACAGCAAAGTGATATACACCTGGAGTTAAACTTGATGGTGCAGTTGAACTATCTGTTGTATCTGCTACAAATAAACCTGTACCTGTATCAAAAGTCATCCATGGTGCTAAAGGACTGAAGTCTAGCAATGCAACATTTGAAACTTCTGAATTTAATCCAAGGTCAACGTTTGCAGTTTGTCCATATTGTAAATTAAATAATCTACCACCTGGTATAGTTGTGAATGAAACTTGCGAACTCATTGGGCACGATAATACTGCGTGGTTTATCTTACCCCAGTCACCTGTTTTTCCTGAACCACAATCAATATCTTCATATGATAAAAATGGAATATGGTATCCTGCCGCTGCAGAAGCATCACGTCTTGGGAAGTTGGCTCTCACAGAACCTCTTGCTACCATATATGACTTAACTGTTTCTGCAGTTACGTTACTGTAAATGTTCAAGTAATGTGTTGCAACACCTGCTACCATAGCGGCTGCTGCACTTGTACCTGAAATTGAAACATAGTTAGCCACGTTTGCTTGATCTGCTACAGATACATCTTCACCAATAGCAAAAAGGTCAATTTCAGCGTCTGCTGAATGAATTCCGCTTTGTATAACTGGCGTAGTGTTTGCATCTACAAAATCTTTTATTGGGAGTTGACTAAATGTTGATACTTTAAAAGTATGTCCATGTGAGCCAACAGTAGTAATAGTGTCTAAACCACCTGGAGTGTAATCATCTACATCCACATCGTTACCTCTATTACCTGCTCCGGAAATTAACATTAGATTTTCACCTAATAGTTCATTACACTTATCGTCTATTAATTGGTTTTTTGTTACTGTCCATGGCATCAAGACAACTTTTGGATTTTCTGGAGAGTTGGATTGATGGTGGCTTAATACTTCATCTAGTGCATCAACAATTTCGCCTACTGTTACACTTCCGTTTGCATTATCCCACATTTTGACATTTTGAATTGTTGCGTTAGCAGCCGCACCAACTGTATTACCAATAAGTAAACTTGCCATTGCAGTACCGTGCCCTGCACTATCTACGAAGCCAGTAGCATTTTGACAATTATATAAGTCATTGATTCTAGGCTCAGCACCAAATTCTTGGTGTGCCGGATCAATACCTGTATCTAATAGATAAATGCTTTGTCCTTCTCCACAGGTAGCATCAAGTGGATGCCAGTAGTACTGGAAGTTTCTATCAAGTGCGGTTGTTTTGAAATGATCATAAGAGGGTACAGCAACACTTGATACTGCATCCAATGTAGTTCCTACTTCTTCATAACGTAATATACCAGCACATGCACCTATTTGTGCAACCGTTGCTGATACTCCGTATGTTAGAGGAAATTTATAAGTTTTTGTTATTGCTGCTCCGGCATTCGTCAATGCAAGTTCTGCTGCACCTGCACTTGAGTATGTACTAGAGTCGAGCGTTACGATATAGTTTGCCATTTATTGCTCCAAAAATCGAATTTAGATCCGAATTGTCTCCATAAGTATGTATTAAGTATATTTATCATCTTTGCACAGGAAACAATTATTTAATGATGACTTTCGGATCACCTTCAGCATTCAGATTTGATTCTGAAACTAGTATGCTGTCTATAAAAATTAGCAAACCAGATAACAATACGCCCATCATAGATGATCTTGTTGCTCAATTACAACATGTAAAAAAGGCAAATGTAGCACTTAGTGGTGGTATTGATAGTCAGTTTGCGTTAAGGGTTGCTTGTGAACTTAACATTCCTGTAACCGCATATACTTATGTAAGTATGTGGGAAGGGGCAGTTGTAAATGCAGATGATGTATTAACAGCAGAATTAGTTGCAGAAAAACAAGGTGTCGAGTTAGTCAAAATACCAATGGATTTGAAAGAATTTTTTGACACAAAAAAACATCTTGAATATGGTAAAACTTATGCAACAAAAAGTCCACAGGTAGCATTCCATCTTTATTTTATAGAAAAAGAGTTAAAGGATCTCGAAGGGTCACTTTTTCTCGGGGGAGAAGTACCTATGATGGCAAAAAATTCTAATAGAGAAGAAGGCCCCGAAGACATAGCAGGATTGAACTCAGGTTTTTTTATGGCTACCACTGTGGCTTACAGAAGATTATGTGAAAAACTCAATATTGATTTGGTAAAAGATTTACTATACTACACACCAGAGATCATTTACAAATCACTTTATACTTCTATCACTATTGCTCGAGAAAAACAAAAACATTGTGAATGGAAAGAAGAATACATGGTCAACATGTTTCCGCATAAACTCAAACATGAAATTTACGAAGACATTATACCAGGTGGCTTAAATCCATTAACAAAAAATACAGGCTTTGAAAAAATAAAAAAACATCTTGCATCACAAACAGGTATATATAATCAATTTGATTTACTTTATAGAAAACCTTTAGAACACATATTCAGCACAAATCAAAAACAATCAGTTGATGACGGCATGGTCACAGGCAGTGTAAAATATATTGCTAAGAAACTACCACAAGAACTAACAAAAGAATATAGACAGGCCATCGATGAAAACGATAGCCAATGCGTCTACGAATATTACTTCGACTTTTAGATCCCATAAATCTCCTGTATGTTAGATAAATACATACATAACAGATACATACAGGAGTAACACATGGCAGTATCAGATTTATCGACTAAAGATAAAGGAATTATCCTTAGTCTATTCGCAACACAATGTTATCAAATACCAGAGAATTTATTTACAGCAAAAGAAGGTATTGATGACTTATCACCCCTAAAGAAATTTTTAAACAAACCTTTACCACCAACATACATTGACGTTGATGGTGCACAGGCTTATGTAATGAGTGACAAAGACGATGTACTTATTGCATGTAGAGGAACAGAACCAACAGCATTAAATGATGTAAAAGCAGATTTAAACACATTCAGAATGCTACACCCACAAGGCGGAAAAGTTCATCAAGGCTTTTATGGTGAATATGAAAAAGTAATGCCAGACATAAAAAAGGCATTAGAAAAACACAACAAAAAAGGGACTAAGAAAGTTTGGGTATGTGGTCACAGTTTAGGTGGCGCCATGGCAGTATTAGTTGCTATGGATCTTAAGCCATCAGGTGGCTTATACACATTTGGTCAACCTAGAGTAGGCAACGTTGCCTTCTTAAAATTAATTGACTTCCCTTACTACCGTTATGTTAACAACAATGATGTAGTACCAAGTGTACCACCTGCAATAGGCGGACTGTGGTACAAGCATGATGGGAAACTTAGATATATTAACACATATGGTAATATCAGAAAAGCAACACCGTGGCAAAGATTTAAAGATGGCCTAAGAGGACGTTGGGCCGCTCTAAAAGAATTTAAGTTTATTGATGGTGTAGCAGATCATGGTATGAATTACTATTATCAACATATTTCTAATATGGATGATAATGGTGAACAACAGGAGAGAAATGGCAGCTAGAACAGGATATGTCAGTGTACATGAGCCAATCAGAAAAGGTACATCAATTGGAAAGAAACCTAAGTCGATGGCAACCATGAACAAAAATAGAAAGAGAAGTTTTAAGAAGTACAGAGGACAAGGCAAATAAAAACAGTGTTTTTACTATAATAACGTGTGTAGATAAATATATGCGTAACAACAAATAGGATACAATAGATGTCAAACAAAACACCTTATGAAATAAGGCTAGAACTATTACAGGAAGCAAGATTAATTCTGCAGGCTAAGGCTAAGACTGCAGAAAATATGCCTTCCACTGAAGAAATTGTAGCCGAAGCAGAAAAGCTCAATGAATTTATAAGTAGCAAACCTTCCCATAGAGATTCGAGATAAAACAGCCAATTATCTCGAACACCCTTTCCCTTAAAAAGTAAATAAAACGATATTGAAAAATAACTGCTCGGATAGCTCAGCAGGTAGAGCAGGGGTTTTGTAAACCTCAGGTCGCTGGTTCGATTCCAGTTCCGAGCTCCACTTTACACACAGGGAAAACGATGGCAAAGAAAAAGACTAAAAGAAAGTCAAATCCAATTACAAAACAAGAAGTCAAACAAGTACAAGCAAATGACGACAACGTGTTACACAATTTGCTCGATTCCAAAATTGAGATTCCACTAGGTCTACTTAGACAGAAACATATATTTATTGCAACGCCATGTTATGGTGGACAACTCGGAGAACCATACTTTAGAAGTATGATGAGATTTGCTATACTATGCAATAAGTATGATATCAAATATACCATTAGTACTTTAGCAAATGAAAGTTTGATCACACGTGGAAGAAATACACTAACAAGTTTCTTTATGGAAAACAGTGAGGCAACACACTTATTTTTTATTGATGCTGATATTGAATTTAACCCAGAAGACATTTTGAGAATGGTTGCGTATGACAAACCAATTGTTGTTGGAGCATATCCTAAGAAAGCAATTAACTGGCACAGTATTATGGAAGCCACAAGAAATGACCCTGCTGAAACACCAGACACTATCGAAGGACACAGTTCTAATTATGTTGTCAACTTTGACTTTGTTAAAGATGCTGACGGTAACAAAACACCACAAGTTCAAATTGTTGAAAACTTGGTTAAGTTAAAAGATGCAGGTACAGGATTTATGTGTATACAAAAAGAAGTTATACAGCAGATGTTTGATTGGTATCCAGAAACAAAATATGTGAATGATATTAATGTTGATCAAAAATTTGAGCCATTTATGTATGCATTGTTTGATTGCATTATTGATCCAGAGAGCAGACGTTATCTATCAGAAGATTATACATTTTGCAGACGTTGGCAGGAAAAAGGTGGTGATGTTTTCTTAGATCCTCGTACAGCACTTAACCATGTTGGGCACTATACGTTCAGAGGAAATATTAGAAAACTGTTTACAGGCGAGAATAGAAAATAATGAAAGCAGAAAAGAAAATAACAGTACTACTACCAACAAGAGGCAGACCCGAAGTTTTAGAAAAAAGTGTACAGTCTCTTATTGACAGAGCATCAAATCCAAAAGAAATTGAAATAATGTTGGGTATCGATGAAGACGACAAAGAAACAACAGACTATGTTAAAGCAAAGATTGCACCTTATTTGCAAAATGCAGGCGTAGAAGCTCGAGCAAATATTTTCAAACCAATTGGATATGAAAACTTACATAATTATGTTAACACACTTGCTGGCAATGGCACAGGCGAGTGGCTCTTCTTTTGGAATGATGATGGTCTTATGGTCACAGAAGGTTGGGACGAAATAATCGACAGTTATACAGGGCAATTCAAATTACTAGCACCCAAGGACAATCACAACGGACACCCTTATGCAATTTTTCCTGTTGTACCTAGAGACTGGTACATACTTATTGGACATCTTAGTCAAAATGCACAAAATGATGCTTGGTTAAGTCATATTGCGTATATGTTAGATATCTTTGAAAGAATTGATATAGAGTTTGTTCATGATAGAGCAGACATCACAGGCAACAATGATGATGAAACTTTCCAAAATAGGAAATACATGGAAGGTAATCCCCAAGATCCAAAAGATTTCTCCCACCCAGATATGCAGAATGCTCGAGTAGCAACAGCACACAAACTTGCTTGGTTTATGGATAAAATGGGAATGGATATTTCTTTTTGGGAAAATGTTAAAGCAGGTAAACAAAACCCATTTGAAAAAATGGTTTTTCCTAAAGATGTTAAAGGTGCAGGACAACTTGCATCTGTTCAACCAGCAGAGAAAGAACAATTACCGGACGAGCATACCTTGACTCTTTGATATGAATGACAGACAATTTTATTTATATTAGAGAAAATGCACTAAGCAACGATACATGTAATAATGCAATTGATTTTATCAATGAGTCCATAAACTTAGAAAAAAAGTTTGTAACATACGCGGTTAACAACAGCAGAAATGATATTTCTATAGTTGACTATAAAAGCAGTGTGCCAGAAGTAAAAGATATATCTGCTGATATCAAGAGTGTACTAAAGCATCATTATAAAGAATATAATGCACTATACGAAATCAATGAGTTACCAACTAGTGCTGTACTGTATAATTCAATAAAATATCAAAAAGCAGAAGCCGGCGGCGGGTTTACAAACTGGCATCAAGAGCAAGATAAGTCTTACGGAAACAGGTTTGCTGTATGGATGATTTACTTAAATACAGTTAGCCAAGGTGGTTGTACAGAATTTTTATATCAAGACTATGCTGTTAAGCCTCAACAAGGAACATTAGTTATTTGGCCTGCTGCTTATACACATAAGCATAGATCAGCACCAGACTTGCAACAGGACAAATATATTGTAACTGGATGGTTTGTTTTTCCAGATGAATTTAAGAAGGAATAGTAATGAAAAATGATTTTGATCTAGTTGTACTTGTTGACTGTTGGCCTTCTGATCACCCTGATGTGCAAGATGAATGTAAGTATTTTTATCAACGTCTTGTTAGCAAATTAAGTACTATGAATTTTAAATATGTAGCACTTGCTACTTATGAGGGGGGTAATCCTCTAGAAGGCACAGATACATTTGAAACTGATCCGTATATAATACAAAGCCTAAAGAGTGCTTCAGAAGGTCCACATGTTTATACAAAGCATTGTCTAACTATTCAAGATGTGTATAAGAATTTCCCTCATTTACACACCGAAAAAAATCTTAAAATTTTAGTAGGTGGTCAATCATGGTGGGCTTGTCTGCATTGGCGTCCTCTAGGATTTTTTGGCTGGGTCAATCAAAATCAAGTTGTACACAGCCACCCAGACTTAGTGTATACCGAAGGAAAGCGTCCGCCTACATCTTTTGATAAAGGATTTGAAAATGATCCATACTTTAAGTGGCAACGTGAAACTAATTGTGTGGATCATACATACTGGACAGAAGAACTGCGTTACGATTTTCCATCTGATAAACCCCCACATCGAGACGAATATCTAAAATATCTTTACATGTAAGTTGTTGAAATATAAAGAATTTTTGACACTTGACTTTCATTATATTATTGTGTATAATAACACACATGTTACACGCAATGATAGACATCGAAACACTCGGAACAGAGCCTGACTGTGTAGTACTCAGTGTTGGTGCTGTTAAGTTTTATCCGTTTACAGCAAATGAGCCACATGATAGAACATTGTGGAGACCTGCTGTTGAGGCACAAATGTCTGCAGATCGTAGTGTACTAGACAGCACACTAGAATGGTGGGCTAAACAACCTAAACACATACAAGATGAAGCATTTAACGAAGATGGTAGAATTCCTCTACAGCAATTCTTCGGAGAGCTAAACAAGTATCTTGTTGGTGTAGATAAAATATGGTGCCAAGGTCCTCAGTTTGACATGGTTATACTTGAGGACTTGTTCAAACAATTTGAACATCATCGTAACTGGGCATTTTGGCAGATACAGGATTGTAGAACAATATTTAATATGATGCCAATGGATCCTCGTAAGTCTATACAACAAGATGCTCACAGTGCTGATGCTGATGCCTATTGGCAAGCAGTGTGTGTTCAACAAACATTCCGACACTTCAACGTACAAGAGAGGTAAACATGGACATAGAAGTCTTTGGACCGAATTGGGGTCAGCCATTCTGCGACAAAGTAGCACGACAACTTAAAGGTGCTATCTGTGTTATGTCCACAAAATTAGGCATAGGACATGAGCCGATTAATTATGAAATACTACTTGGTCGCACAATAAATAAACTTGACGGAGGTTGTAGAGGTTGGGCAAGTGCCCAAAAGTTTGGGAAAATTTGGTCAGCAACAATTTTTGTTGCACGTGAAGAAAACTTCAGCGATATGCTTAGTACTCTTGCACACGAATTGATACATGTCAAGCAGTTTATCAAAGACGGCTTAGATGTAGATGAAGGTATGTTTAAAGGCAAACGTTGGAATGCTCGTAAAAATCAAGATGAAGATGTTGACTCGCCATGGGAACGAGAAGCCTATGGCAAAGAAGTGGCACTACTAGAGTACTACTTAAACTATGTAGGAAGGAATTCGTAATGCACATTGATGTTATAGAAGTGGGTAAAGCAAACAGATTGGATTCTGTTAGAGTAACACTTGAATTAGACAATTCTGCACTGGCTCTGATTGTAGAGAAGTTTGTTAAAGAAGCATTAACTAAAGAAGTAAATGCGTTTGAAAAGCAAAAAGAGATTGATTTAGAGAATGCAATCTTGCAAGAAGAAATTGAATATGCAGACGACAGTTTATCGTCTATAGTTTACGGCAATAAAGATTAGCCTGAGTGGTGGAATTGGTAGACACAAGGGACTTAAAATCCCTCGCCAGAAATGGCATGACGGTTCGAGTCCGTCCTCAGGTACCAAATTCTGGTAAGGCTCTCCCAGGGTAAATAGTAGAGCCACTTTATACAGGAGAACTAACATGGAAATTTTAGCAGGTTTTGTTGTTTTAGCGGTATGCACATCTGTCCTTGGAATTTACATTGCCTTGGTAAGTGAGTAAAAATATGCCATTAGAATTCATACCTTTAGGTGTAATTTTAATAGTAACTGTTGCAGTGTGTTCTTGGCTTGTCTATGACTTGGTGAGAAACACTGAATTCAAGGATGACTAGAAGGAGAGTCACGTCGGAGCATAGCACAGTCTGGTAGTGCACCGCCTTTGGGAGGCGGGGGTCGTAGGTTCGAATCCTACTGCTCCGACCATAAATAATACAATGGATACACTTGTTCTCAATGCAGACGGACTTCCTATTTCATTTTTACCTCCCTCAACTATTCAGTGGAAGGAAGCAATTACCTATCTTTGGCTCGATAAAGTAAACGTTTTAGAATGGTACGATGATTGGATTGTGCATAGTGCTAATTGGGAGACAAAAGTTCCTGCTGTAATTATGCTTAAAGAAATGACTCGGCGGCGGCAAAAACCGCGATTCTCTAAATACAATCTTTATCTCCGAGACTTATTCACATGTCAATACTGCGTAAAACAGTTTCCTCAAAATCAATTAACATTAGACCATGTCATACCAATTAGCAAAGGTGGTAAGACTCATTGGAACAATATTGTTGCGGCATGTAATCCTTGTAATAGCAGGAAAGGGAACAAAACAAACATCAAACCTAAACGTCAACCATATGCTCCTGACTATTACGACTTGGTTAACAAAAGAAAGAAACTTGGATTTAGCATCAAGCACCCAAGTTGGGAAGTATTTTTAAAGTAAGCAAAATAAATATCTAATATGTTAATAGAACATACAAAAGATCTCGACTTTAGTAAATTCAATCGATTATTTACTATTGGTTGTAGTTTTACCCATTGGATATGGCCGACATGGGCTGATATTATTGCAAAAAATTATGAAATAGAACACCATAATTATGGATTACCAGGTCAAGGTAATGCTTATATTCTTGCAATGCTAAGTCAGATTACACACAAATATCAACTAACAGATACTGATCTAGTTTTAGTTATGTTTTCATCTTGGCATAGAATTAGTGAATACAATGCATACCCAACAAATGGTGTAGACTTTAAGGATATGCTATTAAATAATGAATCGTTAAAAGAAGTTGGGAAATCTGCTTTTAACTGGCAATCAGGTCCTGATTTGATTGCTGAACAAGTACTACAGCAAACATACGTCAGTTGCGACAGAGGGTATGCTATACAAAACTTTGCTATTATGGACAGTATTTGTACCATCTTTGAAACAAGTGCGTACACAGGTGCTTATATGCAGTCTGTTGACCCAAATAAACAAGGTTTGTTTGATACTACATCACTTGATACATACAAAGATGATGTGTTTCAAATGTACAAATCTCTAGAATCTAAACAATTGGGCAAGCCAATGTATGATGTATTTGATAATAAACTAAATCATCATCGCTGGCCTAGAGTTGAAGGAGGTACAGCAAGAGTAGATTATCATCCTTACCCTACAGAATATTGTCACTACTTAGAAGAAATTGGTTTTAACATCAATGAACGTACACACAAGTGGCTTGACTTTGCTATGAAAATAATTCACGAAACTGAAAATCCACAGAGTCTAGACGAATCACAAGAATGGCCTTTTACTTGGTATCCAAGACATAATATGCCACTATAGTGGTTGACACACCTATAGTATATGCTATAATAATCCGACGTTTAACACAGGTAATTAAAAAATGTCAATACATCCAGATCTTACTACACTTGAAAGTTTGCTAAAAACGCATGACTGGTATTATCAATACAGTGATGATCATCGTGTCTGGTCAAAAGGACGCGAACAAGCAGATGAAATCCAAAGACAGTTATCTATTTGTTGCGGATTAGGACTTGACGCAATAGCACAAGAGCTATATAATAAGTACCAACAAGGATAGTAAGATTTTACAGTGGGTAAACTAGGGCACGAAAAGGCGGCAAGGAGTGATGTAGGCGGTCTACATTCCACAGTCGTGAGGTGCGGTACATTCTTTAGTACAGCCAGAGAAAACTGGTGCGGGGCCTTTTCAACAGTAAATACTAAGTTAGGCGAGTGGTGTTAATGGTAGCATGTGAGTCTCCAAAACTCGTGGTCGGGGTTCGAATCCCTGCTCGTCTGCCAAAACAAAATCATTAATATAAGAAGGAGAAAATTAATGAACAATAATGAAGTAGAGGATCTTAAAATTCAATTGAATATAGCAAATAGGAAAATTGAAACTTTAATGGCAGAGGTTGATCTATACAAACAAAAGTATCGTGATGAAGTTGATAACAATGAGTACAAGGTAAAGTACAGACAACTTTTAGATACTCATTGGGATTGGAAATTGAGACAACAAAGTTTGACCGAATTGAATTACGATGGTAATGAATCAAGAGGTCGATACGGCGAAGACGAATCTACTTACTAAGCGGTTATAGCTCAACTGGATAGAGCATCGGCCTTCTAAGCCGAGGGTTGTAGGTTCGAGTCCTACTAACCGTGCCAACAAAAGGAGAGGTGGCTGAGCGGCTTAAAGCACTTCCCTGCTAAGGAAGAGTACGGGAAACTGTACCGAGGGTTCGAATCCCTCCCTCTCCGCCAGCCATAAAATACTTGACAAAGTATCTCATTTACTTTATAATACTTCTATGAGTCAACAGCACTTGGACTCTCAAAATAGTGCATGAGCGTAGAAGGTGGGCGGCGACCCCACATACGGTCCGGTAGTTAAACGGTCATAATTCCGCCCTGTCACGGCGGCGTTCGGGGTTCGATTCCCCGTCGGACCGCCATAAAGGATTAGTGGGTCTTTAGCTCAGTTGGTTAGAGCGCCTCGTTTACACCGAGGAGGTCATTGGTTCGAATCCAGTAAGACCCACCAATTATAGATAAGGAGATTTATGAAATATATACCAAAAGTAGAAGCACCAATTGCTACATTCTTTTTGAGAATACCCCTATCAGTAATGTTTTTACAACAAGGACTAAGTAAGTTTCCAGTAGATGGTGAAGTAGCAGAAATGTGGAACTTACCTTATATTGTATGGTGGTTTGTAACATACGGAGAAATAGGTAGTGCAATAGGACTAATTGTTGGAGGTGTGATTGGCATCATTCCTTGGCACAATTGGTTCAGTAAGTTTTACCAAAATGTAATATGGAATATTGGAGACCTAGTAACAAGATTTAGTGGGATTACTATGACCTGTGTAGTTACAGGAGTTATTTGGTTGATGTCGCCAGCAAGTTTATGGGACGTGATATGGAGAGATTATCTACATGTTAGTTTGTATGTAGGTGGATTATATTTTGCATTAAGAGGTAATGCAAAATACGGTGTGTAACCAATTCAACAAAAGGAAAAAACATTGGATTACTTTTATGCTATAGCAGGCAATGCAATTTTATTGTATTTTTGCTACAAATTATATATGTTTGGAATCAACGAAGGATTCCAAAAGTTATTTGAAAAAATATTTAAACCCAAGAAAAAGAAAGGCGTTAACTCCGGCCAGAAGTTTGGTTAAGTTGTTATATACTTTTACTAAATAAAATACCAAGGGGCCGTAGCTCAGTTGGGAGAGCGTCTGGTTTGCATCCAGAAGGTCGCAGGTTCGACCCCTGTCGGCTCCACCAAGATACTGATGCGGGTATCGTATAACGGTTATTACAAGACGTTGCCAACGTTTAGATGACGGTTCGATTCCGTCTACCCGCTCCAGGAAGTTATGAGTTATGGAAATAGAACTAGAATTGTCAACTATTTTTGATTATCCTTTAGTAGAAGGAAAATGCGTTCCTGATAATTTACCAGATATTGCTCATGACATCATAAATCGCAGGGAAGAAATATTTCCTGGTTCTACAACAGAATCCAACTACAATTACATCGAAGGTGACTGGAAAGGTTACCATGACTATGTGTGTATAGAAAAGTTCCCTCAACTTAAATTTATGCTAGAGTGCATAGGTAAAGCTCTAGACATGATAGGGGAAGATTATAAGCAATACTATTTTAAAAGTTGGATCAACATATGGTCTAAAGGTCAAACAATTAATCCACACAAACACTATGGCGAGTGGCATGGTAATTATGTTATTCAGGACACAGGCACAGAAACATACTATGCTTCACAGCAAGAAGTACAAGGTAGAGAAATTGTACCTTTACAAAACTTTAATGGACATTTTGTTATGATGCCAGGGCACATTTGGCATTGGGGACAAAAGAACAAGGAAGACAAACTGCGAGTAAGTTCAGCATTTAATTTGTCCACTTGGGACCAAGTACTACAAGAAGAAAAAGACAATGTCCTCGATAGAGGGTCAAAAATTAAGCACATAGTACTGCCTTTAAAAGACTATCTATAGCCAACCACACTTATAAATATCAGTATGAATATAGTGATTCCGTCTGCCGGAGCCGGCAGCAGATTTAAGCACGTCTACGACGAACCAAAACCTTACATTAAAGTAAACAATTTACCTATGGTTGTGCTGGCGGTTCAGACCCTTGGAATACAAGGCACATATCACTATATTTTACCCAAGCACAACCATAACCCTATTATCCAGAAATATCTAAACTACTACACACCTGAATGCACTTTTTTTGAATTAGATTATGTTACAGAAGGTGCAGTGCAGTCGGTATTACTTATAGAAGATCAAATAGACAATGACGAAGAATTAATTATTGCTAACTGTGATCAAGTTATGAGTTGGAATGTAGTGGATGTCCTTGCAGATTTAAGAAAGTTTGATGCAGGATTAGTTACAATACACAGTGATGAGCCCAAGCATAGTTATGCTAAAGTAGAAAATGGTTTAGTTACTAATGTAGTTGAAAAACAAGTGATAAGCGACATAGCATTAACAGGCATACACTACTGGAAACGTGGTAGTGATTTTGTTGCAAGTGCTAAACAACTTATTGCCGATGATAATCGTTCGCTAAACGAATTTTATATTAGCACTACATACAACTATCTTATTGAAAAAGGATTAAAAGTAGGTTATCATATGCTAGATGATTCTGGAATTAGTTTTATAGGAACACCAGAAGATTTGGATACATATTTAGGTAGGAGAAGTCTTGGACATTAGAAAACTAAAAGAAATGTGGAGAGGTTGGTTTATAGGTGACTTTGAACCAAGTGTACTTAAAACAAAAGACTTTGAAGTAGGAGTATTATTACATCCTAAAGGAGAAAAATGGCCTGCACATTATCACCCTGTTGGCACAGAATACAATGTATTACTTGAAGGTAAAATGAATGTATGTGATAAAGATTTAGAAGCAGGAGACATTTTTGTAATTCATCCAGGAGAAATTGCAGATCCAATATTTTACGAGGATTGCAAAATTTTATGCGTAAAAGTTCCTGGTGATTGCAAAGATAAAATTATAGTAGGTGACAAATGATATATTTGTTTGACATAGATGGAGTACTAACTGACACAGGCTATAATATAGATGAAGAGTTCAAGCAGTGGTTTTTAAATTGGGCTAAAGATAAAAAATATGCACTGGTTACAGGAAGTACCTTAGAAAGAACATATGAACAAATTGGACCAGAGATAACCGACGGTGCTATGCTTGTTGCTAATTGTATGGGAAACAGTATTTTCCAAGAAGGTAGAACCACAATACTTAATGAGTTTGAATTTACACCCGAAGAAGAACAATGGTTGATGACAAAGGTTGAACAAAGTCCTTTTCATATAAGAGCAGGTCAGCATATTGCATCAAGACCAGGAAGTTTTAATTTTAGTATTGTAGGACGTAATGCAAGTCCTGCAGAACGTGAGGCTTACAAAATCTACGATCAAGAACACCAAGAAAGACTTGCTATTGCAAAAGAATTTAAAAGTAGATTTACAAGATTTGATGTGTTTATAGGCGGAGATATCAGTGTCGATATATGTTTACGCGGAGCACATAAAGGCCAGGTCTTTCAGTTGTTAACACCATTTTTAGACGGCACAGAAAAACTATCATTCTTTGGAGATAAAATGGGCGAGTGGGGCATTGATGAACCTTTAGCAGGATTAATGAGTTTGCAACCATTATGTTATTCATTTAACATCAAAGAAGGCTATGCTCAAACAAAGAAGTATCTCGAAACATCAGTACCATCATGAAACTAATTGCACACAGAGGATTATTTAACGGACCAGATAAGGCAAGAGAGAACAGACCGGAGCAAATTGATTTAGCAATTTCAAAAGGGTTTGATGCAGAAGTTGATGTATGGTTTCATGTAGATACTGGATTTATGACAGGGCATGATTTCCCACAGTATCACGTAACACTAGATTGGTTAAATCAATCTGAGCTTTGGATACATGCTAAAAATTTAGATGCATTGTATTTGCTGTCGCAAGGGAAAAGTGATCCACTTCAACAGCCTATCCGCAATGTGTTTTGGCATGAAAACGATCAACACACCCTAACAAGCAAAGGATATATTTGGACTTACCCAGGAGTAGGAACCACTCCGCAAAATGGAATTTTAGTCATGCCAGAGCATGTTAGTGATCTTATATCAGTTGATTTTAATAATCTGTTGTTGCAGTCTTGTTACGGAATATGTAGTGATTATGTGCAAAAAATTAGGGATTTAGCATAATGCATTTGATTTGTATAGGTGATAGTTGGTGTTACGGTTCAGACTTGGGCAAGGAAGATGAGCATAAAAATATACTTAGGTATTCAACACTGTTACATCAAAAATTGCAATCAGACAAAGTTACTAATCTAGCCAAACCAGGAATATCAAACAGTTATATTGTGTATACTTTAACAAATTGGTTAGCAGAAAATGGATACTTAACAGGAAAAGATACATCAGAACTATTCATTAGCATAGGTTGGACTAGTCCAGAGAGATTTGATATATTTCCTCACAAGACAATAAAAAATAGACGCGAAAAAGAACCTTACTGGAAAACAATAGGCCCATGGATTTTTAGTATGGATGGAGGAGATCATTATCCTATAGACTATAATTACAAAGATTATTTAGAATGGTTTTATGTAAATTGTAGGTCGCAGCGATCTGACTATAGCAACTGGGTAATACAAGTTTTGATGATGCAACACTTTTTAGAAAACCTAGAAATTAAATTTTTAATGCATCAAGCAATATATCACAATAACCATTTCAAACTAGAACACGACGAGATTAAACACAACACATATGATCATACTCATGTACTATGGCAAAGCATAAAAGAAAAAAATTTCTTACGCAAAAACAAAGAATACACTAGTTTGTACGCCTACTTAAAAAGATATCACAAAGACGATAAAGTATTAAACATTATAGGAGACCATCCAGTGAAAGAGGGACATGAAATAATTTGTGAATTACTTTATAAACATATAAAAGAGAATAAGTTATGGATAAATTAGTAGCATGTGGTGATAGTTGGTGCTGGGGAGCAGAATTAGTAGATCCTGCGGTAGAGCCTGTACCTATTATGAATTTACCAGGGGGCGGTTTTTGGAGACAAGGCAAACCTGAGAACGTTGCATATAGACTAAAGCATAGATACATAAATGTGTTAGGAGAACATGCTGGTATATCTGATATAGAAGATTTAAGTATGCCTTCTTTGAGTAATGATGCAATTCTGAGAAGACTTATACAATGGCTATTTGCTAACGGATACAATTCAAGAAATACAGAAAATTTATTTGTTAGCATTGGCTGGACAAGCCCTGAACGCACAGAACATTACTATAAAGAGAAATGGGGAAACGATAACTATGCACCGTATGGCCCTTGGAGTTTAGAACAAGAATTTGAGAATAAAGATCTAAACACTTTCTATAATTTGTATTTCGATTTATTTGGTTCACCAAAAGGTTTCGTAAATAAGTATATACAGACAGTATACTTAACAGAAATGTTATTGAAGTCTATGAATATTAAATATATTATGCATCAAGCATTTTATCATCACCACGAACAAATGATTAAAGATTGGAAAGATAACGATTATAAGAAAGACAATATGGATCTAGACAGTTCATATACTGCTATATGGGATAGTATTGATGCAAGATATTTTGTAAATAAAAATCATCCTGAATTATCAACAGCACATCACGTCATGGTACACAAAGGTGGTCTAGATAATGTGTTTGAAGTTTTTCATCCCAATGCAAATGGTCACAAAATTTGGGGAGATTACTTATATGATTTTTGCGTAGCAAACGGAACACTGAAATGATAACAGAAGCATTACTAGCAACTACATTAGCAATGAGTCACCCAGAACTAGATATGACATTGCCAGAGCCACCACATGAAGAAATTGAACGTATATCTCAAATAGCAGAAAGAGAACGCAAAACATTTCAGTTTGTAGACGTATCTAACATACCCTCAGACAGAACGCTTCGTGTATCTAAAATTTTACACACACTTGATGTAGTGACAACAATCTATGCTATGGAAAATAGAAACAACATTATAGAAGGTAATCCTCTATTACCTGATAGGCCTACTAACAAGCAACTAATAGGTCAGAAAGCAATATTGCTCACACTAGCAAATCACAATATGGAAGAAGGACAAGTTTTAATAGTAAACTGGATAACAGGAGTGGCTGTTATTAGAAACTTATATGTTATAAACAGGTATAATTAAATGAATCAAGACACTATAAACATTGCAGTAACACAAATCTTTGATCCTGGAGTTATAGGATTATTATGTATATTTGCAACACCAATTGTATTTGGTGCAATCACAGCATACATATCTCAAAAAGAACAAAAAAAGATAACTGATGAAACATGGAAGTATTGGGAAGACAAATGGAAAGATCAAGATGCTGGATAATATAGCAGTAGTCTTACGAGGACATTTGCGTACCTGGGAATGGAATGCTCCTCAGGTATTTACTTTTTATAACAGCATTGCCCATAATGTTGACTATTATGTATCAACATGGGACACACCGGATGTTAAAACTGTAAAAATAGAAAAAACATTCGGAGAAAACCAACCCAAAATATTTCTAACAGTAGGATTCCAAGATAGGGAATACACTTCTTGGGGAGGGCCTGCGTTATTAAGTTTACATATAGCACCTTATGTTAGACAACAGCATAAGATTAGACCTTATGATGTAGTTTTTGATTCTAGACCTGATGTTGCACCAAAGTTTATACTAGGAGAAACAATCTGCCCTATACAAGAAAATACACTGTACACTACAAACTTTACTAATTTAGTAGACTGCCACGGTGATAGAAATATTGGAATGATGGATCATATGCTAGTATCTCATTTTGATGTATTTGAAGCAATGTGTGATAGGATAATTATTGATTCAAAGAATACAAAAGAATGCCATGTTGACATGCTAGAGTTTGCTAAAAAGCAAGGATTTAGGGTATCCAATTCATTACCATGGATGGATGCACTAATGATTAGACCATGTGGTATGGCACGTTTTAACAACATCCAAGACGAAGTATACGGCAGAAATCTCAAGCAACCAGAAGAATACCCGCCTTGGGAAAGTTGTGACAGAGAACAAAGGATTGAGTTATTAAACATGCAAAATATAGAACATTTAGATTACATAACTAATAATCCGAATATCAATATAGAACAATACTCAGATGCTGTGAGAGACCACATTCTAAAAAATAATTAGATTGACTTTTTGCGTATCTATAGTATAATATATGTCTATGAGTCAATATACTGAAAAGATACAAAGAACATTAGAAGCATTCAATTACTTAGAGGAAGGCAGTAATATAAGTGCGTTAGAAGCAAGGAGTGGTAGAATAACTACATACTATAAACATGGTGGTACAAAAATAGAAATAACACGCGATCACGAATACGATGGTGTGAAATATATAAAAGGACAAATTATAGAAACACCACCCACTGACACATATTATATAGAATTAAATACTAAGTATAATACTCATAGACCATTTAAGATTGTAACTTGGTGGAAAAAATTATGTTCGATGTTCAAATCATAGGAAGAGTTAAACACGCAGAAAAAGTACAATGGATGTGTGAGCATATTTTGTACTCGTTAATGCCAAGAACAACAAGACGTGTAGATGTAAATATATATTTTGTTAAAGAGTGCGATGGCAATGTAGCAGGAGATTGCTACGGTGATCACGAAGAAGTGTTTATCAACATTGCTAGAGAAAGTCACGGTTACAAATATTCTTTTAATGAACAAATACTGACACTGTGCCATGAACTTGTACATGCAAAACAATTTATTAAAAGAGAGTTAAGTGATAGAGGAGAGGTGTGGAAAGGTGTTGATATGAGTTTGATTAGAGGCACTAAAAATATGCCATGGGAACAGGAAGCATTTGAATTAGAGACAAAACTCTACGACAAATACATATCTATGTTCTGATCAATTAATAAATACTAATATGAAACTTGTAGACCCTAAACATCCAGCATTGCACACTGTTGCAAACATAAATCCATTTGATACAGATATTGATTGGGCAGAACATGAACAAGAAATGTTCAAAATTATGCACGATAAAATAGGTATTGGATTAGCTGCACCTCAACTAGGTGACAGTTATAATATGTTTGTGATGACTCACAGTAGCAAAGGAGATATAGGAATATACAATCCACAAATACTTGCATCAAGTGAAGAAAAAGTAGTAATGGAAGAAGGTTGTTTAACATTTCCTTTACTGTTTCTACATTTGTCAAGACCCAAAACAGTAATAGTAAGGTATCAATCTGTAGATCAAGAAACACTCGAAGAAACCTTCGATGGCTTAGATGCTAGAGTTTTTCAACATGAACATGAGCACTTGCAGGGTAAAACATATTTAGATAATGCAAGTGATTTGAAACTACAACGTGCTATGAAGCAACGCGAAAAAGCATTTAAGAGGTTAGGAATATGATAGAAGAAATCAAAAAACAAATAGAAGAAAATGAACTACTAATATACATGAAGGGTACGCCATATCAACCACAATGTGGATTTTCAGCAAAGACTGTGCAATGTCTAATGGAAATTGGCAAACCATTTTCTTTTATAAACATTTTAGAAAACCCTGAAATCAGAGCAACACTGCCAAGTGTTAGTGACTGGCCAACATTTCCCCAAGTGTTTGTCAAGGGAGAGCTTATTGGTGGCTGTGACATTGTAACAGAAATGCACACATCAGGTGAACTTAAAGAACTCCTAGATGATTGATTATCCTTTTTGGGTCAATAACTTCGATAGAGTAAAAGACCACAAACAAGAATTTCCAAACGTCAGTAAAATATTCGAGCAACCAGTAAGTTTCTGGTATGGCGACAGGAAAGGCAAAAATACTTGTAGCATAGACAACGGACTTAGACGTTTAATGAAACGTATTGATCCGTGTTTGCCTGTTATGGTCATATATAATATACCTGATAGAGATGTAGGACACTACAGCAAAGGTGGTGCAAAAACAAGAGAAAGATACTTAGAGTTTTTAGAGGAGTTTTGTGCTGGCATAGGTGATAGGGCACCTATAGTTATTTTTGAACCAGACGCAATACCCCACAGTACGTTAATGGATAAAGAGATGGGTGAGTCTAGACTAAGTTTATTAAAAGACGGCTTAGAGGTGCTTACAAGCAGTTCTAATGCCCTTGTGTACGTTGATGTGGGACATAGTAATTGGCTTACACCAGAAGAAGTTGCAAAGATGTTAGACATTGTAAGCAATGATAAAGTAAGAGGATTTAGTGTAAACGTAAGTAATTTTAGATCAACAAAAGAAAGTATGAAATGGTCTTTAGCAATATGCGAACAAAGACCAAATGATTATTTTGTTATAGATACTAGCCGTAATGGGAATGGACCATATGGTAACGATTGGTGCAACCCACCGGGAAGAGCATTAGGTAGTCCACCTACATGTGATACAGGAGAAGAAAAGTGCGATGCATTTTTGTGGATAAAGATACCGGGCGAGTCAGATGGTAAGTGCAACGGTGGACCCAGAGCTGGTCGCTTTTGGCCCGAATATGCAAGTAAGTTAGTAGACAAGACAAAATGGATATCAAAAAAATTGTAATCACTGGTGATAGTTGGACAATGGCATGGTTATCAACTGTACAGGGTCATGCCAGAGGTTTTCCTTTGTTCAGTAAGGCACTATCATACTTTGATGATGAATTTGTTGTAGAAGACTATTCAGCACCTGGGTCAGGAAATTTTGCATCATTTAATGATGCAGTATCCAAAATAGATGAAGTAGATTATTTGATACATTTTTTTACAGATCCTGTGAGAGACTATGGTGAGTTGCGTGAACTTTCCGTAATAACAGATCGACCAGTTGCAGAAAAGTTATATCAAAAGTTTGTGCATGGCATACAGAATGTTAAGCACTATAAGCAATACATTGATAACACTACATATGAATTTTACACAAGATTACAAAAAGTTGTAAAAAAATTTAATTGTAAAGTATTATTGATCGGAGGGTGTCACCCTGTTAACACAAAAATGCTTTTTGAGTTTGATAGAATAATTTCTCCTATACCAAACTTACTTGAATGGTACATTAAAAAATTCATTGCCAAACAAAGCCCATTTAAGAATGTAGAGACAGTATCGGATTTTTATATTGCAAGACCAAACTGGGTACATCTACTGGATGAGAAATGCAACGAAGAGTTCATTAATTATGTGTATGAGAAAAAGAAAACTGTCAATGAGATTCAGAATAGTTGGGATACGGAAAATTTGAATAATATAATTGGTATGTGGCCGGATAGTTGGCACATTAATGCATCGGGCTTATTGCAAGCCGCATTTCATGTGCAAAATATAATTAGGAATGATTTTTAACTAACGCCGCTTGGATCGTTATCGTCTTCAACTTCAGGTGATACTGCAACATTATCATCTTCAGGAACATTTAATTCATTTTCTAAATAATGCTTTGAGTTACTGAGATATTCACTTGCCTTAACAATTTTACCTTGCCACCAATGAGGAAAGTCTACATTGTCTGGTAATTTGTCTAACATTTTATATAGTTCTACAGCATAAGTACCCATTTGAAATAGTTCTTTTTTGATCATGTCACGTTCGTCATCTGTGTGACCAGCAACTGTTTTTGAGACTTCATCGCCTGTTTCTGCTTCGTTCACAGATTCTTTCATTTCTTTCATGCAGTCATCGATCATTGCTTTTAATTTGCCTTGATCGCAATCTGGATGCATGTCACATATTTCTTTTTTAGATTTGCCATCTTTGCACATTTTCATAATGTGTTCTTTTGAAGGCATATCACCTTTTGCTTCTGCAACAGGTTTTTGTATACCTGCTAGTTGTTGTAATCTTTCTATTTCGTTCATTAGTTAATACCTGCTAAATTTCTTAATTCCGCCATTGCTTTTACTAAAGCATTGTCTGCTGTTTCTTCAATAGCATCTTCAACTTGTTCTATGCTTTCGTATTGCATCTCATAGTCTGCATTGTTAACGACGTCTTCGATGTATATTTGAATGCATTCATCTCTGTCGTCATCGGCATGTAATCCATTTTCTCTAGCACACTCTTCGATTTCATCGCTAAGTTGTTCTGGTGTCATGCCCATTTCTTTTGCTAATGCTTCTTCGCCACCTTGCTCATATGTATTAATTAATTGTTCATATGCCATGTCTTGTTGGCTCGGTTCACCGAATGGAGCACTTTCTTCTTTTGCTTCTCCGTCTTCGTGTTCTTCTGGTTTATCGTGATGAACTTCTTCTAAGTATTGATCACATAAATTTTCATACTCGTCAGCATGTTCTGGATATTTACTGCAGAAGTCTTCTTTGGACATATCTTGTAAGTCCATGATGATGTCTTTCATTTTACCTTCTGGTACAATGTCGTACTCTGCACGAATATCGTCAAAGTTAACACTATCACGTACTAAGTCTTCGTCGTCCATAGGATCTAATAATGGCACCATATCGTCGTCGCCTACTGGTTCCATATCATCTGCATCTGGGTCCATATCTAATTGCATTGGTTCTACATCAATTGCTTTATCAATATCTGTAGCACGGACCATTTCCATATTGTCTATTGCATTTTGCATCAATCTAAGTGCAAATTTTTTATCCTCTGGATCTAAGTCCATTAAGTTTCTTGTATCTTCTAATTCTCGCACAATAGGACTTAGTCTATCACTTGCCGCTAGTCCTTCATCATCGGTTGCTAAACGTGCATTTATCTCACCAAACATCAAGTCTGGCCTTTTAGCTGCTAGTTTTAAAAATACTTCTTTTTTCACTGCTGGATCATTTATATCTGCATCTGCAGGAAATTGATTAGCAACACTCTTTTGACGTTGCTTACTTGGGATTGGCTTCCCGCTTCTAGCATCCTTCATATCCTCAGGCTTAATTTTTGTAAAGCCTACTTTGGTAGGATCTGCGGCGGCCGCTTTAGCAGGTCTTTCTGCTGCGGCTTTTTTATCTTTAGCACTTATTGCTAATGGTGCTTCATCATCTGCTTTTGCCGGCGCAGATTGTGATTTCTTCCACTTTCTGTAAGCCTCACGTTCCTTAGCATTCTTTGGACGCTCACCTTTATCGAAATCTGGCATTTGCACAGGTGCTTCAGCGATGGGCTCCATTCCCGCTAATTTTCTAATTATATTAAGTTCTTCGCTCATCTCTGTTACCCTTATTTTACTTGATATCAAATCAAAAACTTTTTGATCGTATTCGCCAAATTGCTTTAAAAATACTTCTTTAGCACTTTTACTATCAGGAGCATCTTTGAATGCTTTCCTAAAAGCACTAGCACTTGCTACTTCATCACCAGTTTTAACTGTTGGTGCAAGTGTTATGTATCCTCGCTCTGACATTGGCTTTGGATCAGTTCTATATGTATTTATCTTCTGATAGTACTTTGGTTTAGGTTCGCCACGCACTGTCATATCTAAATTAGTGTCAGGATCTACATTATTAAATGGAAATCTATCTAAATCTTTCTCCCCCACTGCAAATATAATAATAGTATTATCCTCATCAAAAGGATAATCGTCCTTGTGATAAGGTCTTTTTGCTAATAATACTTTGTTTGGGTCTATGCCGTGTGCTCGGGCAATCATCTGCTTTTCTTTGAAATTGAATGGACTTTTCTCTCCTTCAACTTTATCAGATGTACCAACATATACCTCGGCGTCTGAGAATTGCGCCTGTAATTGTTTGTAGACTTCCGCATGATGGGAAAGCATCGGTTGGAATCTACCTGGGTATATGATTACCTTTTTCATAACTACTATTTATCATTATTCGTAGCGAACGCCTACGAGGTGAACTCTTGGTTCCTGCCCCCAATTGATAGCATTGTGCAATGTTGAAGTATCTACTTCGTAAACTTTACCCCATTCCAAGTGATGATATTTTACTGTTGACTCTGTGCCAGGACCTGGCTTATCGCTGTGATAACAAAAGTACGCATCTGGATTTGTTACTATAGGAATGTGCAAACGTTTATTTCTTTTTGTTGGGTGCATATTATCGGAGTGGACTGTATACGAATGTCCGTAACGCAGATTTAACAATCTCCATCTGTAATACTTACTGTATTCGCTTATGACTTCAGCAATGTAAGAGCCTTGTAATTCTTGTACTATTGTTTTATATGCTCTTTCTGGATATGGTAAGTTTTCTATTTTCCCCACAGAACAAAACCAATCATTTTCTCCTGTAACACTTGTTAATGACACTTGAGGTTTATCCCAAAAGTCATGTTTGCCTAATAAGTTTTTTACTTCAAACTTTAATTGATCCCATCTTATATTACTTTCTATAATTTCAATCATACTATTGATACAGGCAATGTGCGATTAGCATCATCTATGTCTAGTAAATGTTTTGCTTTCCAATCGTCCTGCTTATTACTGCTTAGAAATCTCCAATCGTCCTTTTTATCCCAAATATATTCTGCTTCCTTTAGCCAGTCGATGCTTACAATTTTATCTTCTACACTTCTTCGAACATCGTTAAACTCTTTATAAATGTAAGTATCATACTGTATGTTTATCATTTCAAAATGTTTGTCATCATCTGTGTATGTTAAGTTAAGTACAAATCCCCATTTAGGTCTAATGTTCAAAAGATTCCTTGCTTCTTTACTATCAGCCCAACCCATAATATGATCTCTGGCTGCTCCTCTATAGTTACATCTATAAGCAGTGTAAGAATGATTTAAAACAAAATTATCCCAAATTGGATACTCACTTCTCATAAGCCAATTAGTAGCCCACATTTTGGTATTCATAAAGTCTGCATCAATGTGGTATTCGCTGGCTCGGTAAAATGCTTGTTCTACAGCATTTAATCTAAATCCTTTAGAATCAAACCAGTTGAAATCTCTGTGATCTAAGTCAACTCCGGGGTGCTCAGTGCATACAAGATCTGCTGGGTGTATGAAATTGTGTATATCGAACATGCATGTATTTATGGGAGGAAACTAACGCCAAGCAACCATTTTGAACTGTTCTTCGCTGACGCCAAAATAGTCTGCTTTCCATTTACTTTGTGCAAAGAAGTCCAAATGATGCCATTCGTCTTTGCGTTTGATAAGTTGTTGTGCGGCATCTTCAAAGTCAGTGTTATCAATAACTTTTTCTATTTCTATTTGTTTTTCAGCAACAACATCATAGTCAAAGTCGTCCCACTCAAAATGAAACACTTCAAACACATCTGGATATTTTACATAGTCTATGCTGATATCTATGCCCCACTTAGGCCTCATTTGTGTTATCTTGTGTATAAGTGGTAAGCCTTCTGCATGTGCCATTAGTTGTTCAAGAGCATAACCATGATAGCCTTTACGTTCATATAAGTCTGCATGATTCAAATGCACACCGCCTATGCTGTTTTCAATATCTTCATACCATTGTGTTTTGAGGCTGTTACGCCATCTTGTGTTAGATACAAAGCCATTGTTGGCTTTTGCATACATGTGTTCCAATGGAGTTAGGTCGTAGCCGTTTTGGTCAAAATTGGAAAGATGTCTTGCATGAGGAATAAAACCTACATCAATTGCAGTGCCCCATGTAGGTCGAGGATTTAGATTGTGCTTAGTTCTTTTTAGTTGCATTTACCACTTGCGGCAAGACCAGTAACGTGCCTTTGTCTTAGGTCCTGGATTATCGCAGTTATGTCTAGCACGGAAACTCTTACGAGCTTTAGGATTGTTTTTACGAATCTTCATTGCTTTACCTTTAACACTGCTACCGCCATGTCCAAAGTTTACTTTTTTAACATTACCAGTTTTGGGATCTTTTACATATACTTTAAACTTCTTAACATCACCTTGCATAGGCTTGTTTAGTTTTACTTTGCGTCCTCTGTACTCTGCTTCAAACATATCATTTTCATCTATGCTATATCCTAAGTAACCATAGTCTTCAAAAAATGCATCATCACAGTCATATGTTTCTTCATTTGCAACTACTTCAAATTTCATCTTTGATTCTTTTTTTACATCTTTTTTATCGTGTACATATCCTTTTTTGGATAGTCTATTATGGTCATCTTCTGTATCAGCCATTTCACCTTTTCCTGTTGTAGGGTGATACATCATGTGAGGCTTGTGGCCTTCCTTGCCGTATGTGACACAAGGATCTTGTCCGCAACCACAGTTCTTTTTTTCTTCTGCTAATTTTACATCATATAACATTTTGGCAACTAGTGCAATCATGTCTGCTTTCTTTGGCGACTCACTTTCTAATTCTGAGAAAAGTTCTGATGCTGACATTTCTGCCCAACGATTTTCATCACCTAATGCTTTCGCTAACATTTTTGCAGTCATCATTTCGCCTTCACTGCTACCTTGATCTTTTTCTTCTGTTTGAAAACTTTTGAAAAACTTACTGCCAATTTCTCTTGCCTTGCCTTTGCTGATTTCAGGATACATCTGTCTAAGTAACCCGGGTAGTTCAAATGCATTCATTCTGCCTGACTTTACATAATCTTTATGTAACTGCTCTATAGCACGTTCTAACTCTTCATCTTTAGGTTGTGGCTTGCTTCGTAGTTCTTCTCGTTCTTTTTTTCTTTCATCATGATCCATAATATCTTTCCATTCATCTGCACCTGTTATTTCGCCTTGGTCACATCCAAAAATACCAACGCCATCACATTCTGTACCTTCTTCGTACTCGTCTGTTTCATCATTGTAAACTTCTTCTTCGCCATCCATGTAACCATTCCCGCCACACCCTGGACATATACCTTGCATAATACTTTCTTGATCATTTCTGTCAAAGTTATCTAAGTCATCTTGCATTTTATTATATGCTTCAGTTCTTTCTTCAGCATCATAGTAATCGTCTGGCTCACCAATCATGTTCTCCTTGACAATGCCTTCAACTATTTCAAAATCACTAGTAGACGTTCCGGAAAAACGTGATGCTGATCCGCCATGTTGTGCTCTTGCTTTGTCTAATGCACTGTTAGTAGTCATAGCAGTAACTCGATATTTTTTACCGGTACGTTTATGTTTAACAGTATAGTGTCTAAAAGACTCGTTGGTTACATCATGTATTTGCATACATGTATTTATCTTCTAGTATTAATTTTCCTGGGGTGGGTCTACATATACTAAATTAACGCCGCGTCTAGTTAGTTCATTACGACACTTTTGTTTGATCTTTGGTCTACCGTTGGAACTATTAATATACTCTATTAATTCTTCTTTGGGTGTACTTTTAATATAGTAATGTTCGGTTTTTAATTTACCTGTTGCTCTGTCTCTTAAAACTTGAGACGGTTTGAATTTTACTGGCATGACTCCTCTCTGTGTTGTGGCTACCCCCTTGGGGGTAGCAATGTGTTTCTAAATGTGGTTTAGACCTTTAGTCTTCTTTCTTCCATATAGCCCATGCGCCATATGCTATAAGAGCCCAACCAATTAAACTAGTTGGTATGATAATCATTACAATACCGCCGCCAATAGCAACAGCACCGTCTAATGAAGTTCTCTCTTTTAATCTTCCTTTAATCCAATCCATCATAATAATCTCCTTTCTACAAACATAATTGTTTGCGTATTATTTATATAATTATTTGTGAACTTTCCTGATCTTATGAACAACTTCTTCGTATATAACGTCAAAAAACGATATCCTAGCAAGTATACGCAATGAACTTGGTTTAACTCTATGTAACACAGAAGTATTCAAAACTCCTGCTTTATATTTGAATAATCCATGGTCCAAAAACTCACACTCAGAGCCGTCGTCAGTTATGATAACATTTAAGCAACAATTTACAGGCATACGTTTGCCTTCTTCGGTGGTTGCAGTTGGCAACACATTATCTCTGTGCCACTCGTAATCAGCATTGGCATCTATATAAAAATAGTGTGTTTCTATTTTACCAAGTCCCTCATACATTTCTTGAAAACGCCATTGATATTCTTCTAAGAAAGGCGTGTGTTGACTAACAAATTGAAAGTCTAGTGTTATAGAAGATTCGCCTCCTGTGTTTCCAACTTCTAGCAAAAATCTATTTTCATTTAACTCTCTTACTGCTAATGCTTCTTCTAACATAGACTGTGTGTTGGGCCACCACGGTTCTATGTCGTCTAAACTGTAGAAAGGAGTTTGAGCCCATTTAGGGCCTCTGGTTGCTAAATTTAGCATTTACTTTTTTTTCTCTAACTTTTTAATTCTATTTTCTAATTCGTCAATTTTTGACACAACCATTGGATAACGTTTACGCCATGCTTCTGGATCTTCCTTGAACCAAGTCCACCCCCAACGTTCTACTAAAAAGTTTAACATTGCATCAAATTTTGAGTTTGCCCATATTGCAGCTTTAGTATCTTTAAACCATGCTAAAAACGCCGCACCTAACAGAGAACCTGCTATAGCAGTGTATATCCAGAGTCTATCTCCAGCCATTGCTTGTATTGTTTCCCACATAATGAAACCTCCGTGTAATTATAGTAGTATTTATAGGAGTTTGTGGTATATGATTAGTTTTTGACGTTCTTTGCTTTACCGCGTCTATTTTTATTTGGGTCGTTTCTTTGTTTGCGTTTGACAGCCTTTGCTATTCCTGCCTTGCCATCTTTTTTGCCGTCTTTATTTTTATCAGCATTACGAAGTTTGGCCGCGGCAGACTTACTTAGACATTTTGGCTTGCCCTTGCCTTTGCCGTCACCACACTTACCAACACGTTCGCCTTTGCTGTTGTAACGGTCCCAGCCGCCACCGCCGGCGCCACCTTTCTTCCCTTTGCCAAACCATGCACGAAGATCTTCTTTTACTAGGATACCATCTTTGTCTACTGTATGACCGTCAGGGATTGGTTTACACTTTTGATCTGTATTGCAAAAGTATTCGCCGTCTTTGCATTCTGCTTCATTCTTTACGCAATTAGGTACACGTTTTCCAAACATGGTTTTCATGCCCTTCTTCTTGTAGCCTTTCCAGCAACGGGTTCCTTCTGTGATTTCGTTAATAAGCATGTTACTTCTTCTTGGAATTGCCCCAGTTCGCTGCACCTTTCTTTCTGCATTGTACTAGTGCACCACTTGCATACGCACTTGGCCAAACTTTGTAACGGCTTTTAACTTTGTGATAGCAGGCGTCTTTCTTGCCTGCCGCTTCGTCGAATTGTTCTTCAGTCATAAAATTTTCATCAATACCTGCTTTTTTAGCAAGGTAATCATAAACATCTTCTCTGTCTGAATCTTCCAAATATCTAATCTTTAAATTTACGAGAGTACGTTGATCATTTGCTTCAACATAAAAGTCCATATTTTTTAAATGGTATGCCGCAACAGGATCGCCTGCAGACGCCGCCTGTGCTATCTCTTTGCCCAGCGGAGTATCTTTCGCTGAAGGCATGCTAAGTCCAAGGGCAGCAATCAATGCTGCGGCACCCAAGGCTTTACGGACGTCGCCTTTGGCTTCGTCTACGTCTTCTTTTGTAAGTACAGAACGTTTACCTTTTTTGTCAAGTTTATAACCTAATACTTTAAGTAGTTCTGCATATTCCTCATCTGTGTGATCCTTAGATTTCCAATTAGCCATAATTGAATCAAGCATCTTTAACAGAGAGTGTTCGCTAGTGAGTACTAACGGTCCTTCTTCTAATTTACCTTTGTGCTTTACCTTGCCTTTCTTAAGCTCTTTCTTTTTGTCTGGAACAACCTTGTGACCTTGAGCTCTAAGACTGTGATTGACCTTGAACCTTGCAGACTTATCGTCTGCAGGTTGATCGGCCTCGCCGACAAGTTTGCCACGGTTAACATTGGGCGATTCATGCCCTTTGTTTGGCTTAATCTTCTTAGGAACCTTATCGCTGGCTCGAAGATGATTAGGCTTCCGTGACTCTACTATGTCTGCGATATTCATAATTGTTTATACTACTGCTCAATTATGCCTGAGTACCAAACTGTAATTCTAGCAGTACCCGCAGTGGCTGCACCTTGAGTAATGTATGCGTTAATTGCTGTTTGGTTAGTGTATCTGTGATCGGTTTCATCTATAGTTTGGATACTTGGATCCCATGCTGTGAATAGTCTATCAGGGTCTCCTGCATCACCCACAGTAATGGTTGTAGCATCATTTGCATTTGTCCATGCAACATCTGATTCTATAGCAACTTTGTGTATATAAACATTAGCATCTCCTGTGCCTATTAATACTGGACTGCTGTCGTTATAGTTAACCATTTTATCAACTCTAGCAAGGTTTTTACTTGCTGATTCTTCAAGTTGAGATAAGTTTACACCATGGGTTGGTGCAGTACCAGCGGCAATCGAAACCTTAGCGGAAGTACCGCCTGTTTCAACAAATGCCACCTGGCTACTGTTGCTACCAATAATTTTGCGACCCTTTTTACCAAGTTCTACATCTTTACCGACACCGCCTAAATTATACTGTTTCATTATGTAATCCTTTAGTTAAATTTAGGAACTAATGTTACCTAAATCGTTATTAGTATCCGCTGTAGTTCCAATGCTACCGTAGTCTTGTATTGTAATAACATCACTTGATACTAGAATGCTAACTACACCTGTACCTGCTGTTGCATCGCCTGCTACTACATTAACTGATAGTGTACCTGCACTGCTGTACTCATATTGATACTGACTGTGGTATTGACCTGCAGCTTCAACATCAACATCCTTGGCTCTCAAAAATCTTGAGCCGTTGTTTGTATCACCAACTTCAACATAAGAAGTTGAGTTGTCTGCATTTGTCCAAGTACTTGGAATGTCTACTGTGACACTAACTACTCTGGAACCACTGGAAATAGTAGCAACGTTGCTGCTACCACTGTCGTATTCAAATTCATAAGTGAAGTGCTGTACTAAGTCTGCTGTCAGTGCATCTAACTGTGCCTTTGTAACGGCATGTTCTTGAGCTGTCGCGTTAGCAATGTGTATTTTCTGTAAATCATCGTCTACAGTATAGAATGAAACCGCTTGATCAGTACCACTGATATACGATCCTTTCTTACCTAGTTCGACGTTGGCACCTACGCCTTTTAAGTTATATTTTTTAATCTCAGCCACTTTAATACTCCATTAAAAGTTATATTTGGTTGTTTCTTAGTTATATTTATCAATTTGAGCAAGACAAGTTAAGATTAATGTATAAGTATTGCTATGCAAATTAGATATTCAGAGAATACAGAAAAGTATACAATAGAGCATGAAGATCAAATTATTATTGAGGCTGATTCTATTCAAGAACTATATGCTATCGCACTGAATATTCTATCAGCATTTTCAAAACCCACTGCTGTAAAGGCTATTAGCAATCACGATCATCAACGTGCATTAGACCTACTTACAGGGCAATTTAAAGGTTGACACTACTCTACAATTAGCATATAATAGTACCATGTTGCAACGAATGGTATTGCGTAAATTGGGTTTGGGTAAGAAGGTTAGTGTAGCACTTACAACTGTTCCCCATGGTAAATTCCCTAAGTGTACTTGCAACACATTTTTAATAGGGGTCGAAAGAGGCTCGGGTAAGGGACAGGATTGCGAATGATTACCAAGTTCACAATTTATTACACGACTGGTGTAACGACTGCAATCCATCCCTCCAATTCATGCCCCGTTCGTCTAGTGGTTAGGACACCGGGTTTTCATCCCGGCAACAGGAGTTCGATCCTCCTACGGGGTACCAGTTAATAAATAGGTGTGTAATGTTTGACCAAAGTATACAACGAATTGGCTTCTGCTGTAAATACTTAGACCCTGATCAATCGCAAAAGCCAAAAATTCTCAAAGAAATACAACAAAACTATACAGAAAAACAAACTACTGTAGCATGGATGAAGCGACAGGAAAAGTCTGTTGCTGAACAGCGAATGCTTGATATTGCAGAGCATAACATGCAAAGTGCATACAATTTGGTTAAATATGTAGGCGGTCTACCCGAAAACAGAAGGATGGTACGTCTTGGAAGTAATCAAATACCTATGGCTACTGAGCCAAATTTTCGCTATGTGTGGGACGATCCTGATACTATCAGAATGCTGGAGAAAGGATTCGCCAAAGTTGGTCAATTGGCTCGTGATCTTGATGTTCGTATTAGTTTCCATCCTGGCCAGTTTTGCGTATTGGCAAGTGATAAACCTGATGTCGTTGATAGAAGCATTGACGAATTTGAATATCACGTAAACATGGCTCGTTGGATGGGCTATGGTCAGCAGTGGCAAGACATGAAAATCAATGTACACATCTCTGGCAGACTAGGTGCTGAAGGACTTATCAAAGTATTACCTAAACTGTCCCCCGAAGCACTAAATACTATTACAATAGAAAACGACGAGATGTGTTGGGGTCTCGACGAATCACTCAAACTAAAGGACCATGTGGCACTGGTGTTAGACATACACCATCACTGGATACGAGATGAAGAATACATACAACCCGAGGATGACAGAGTTAAAGCGGTTATCGACAGTTGGCGTGGAATTCGCCCTGCTATGCATTACAGTTACAGTCGTGACGAGCATTTACCTGCTGGTGACAATACCCACACTGGCTTGCATGATATTGTGGGACTTCTTGAAGGAGGCCACAAAAAGCAAAAACTCCGAGCACACTCAGACTACTTCCCGAACTACGACGCAAACGAATGGGCATTGAGCTTTTGGCCTCAATTTGACATTCAGTGCGAGGCTAAGGCTAAGAACTTAGCAAGTGAGCAACTGTATTTACAAGCAATGAACAGTGGACTCAAACTTGTTGGTTAAACACACGTTTACCCGGTAAATACACACATGCCTCTCTTCACCAAGGAAAAGAAACGAGCACTCTTTGTACACATACCAAAGACCGCCGGAACATCTATAGAATCTGCTTTTTTGGATGCAGGTTATAATAGAGACTTTATGAATAGACCAGGCAAAGGTGATGGCCCTGATCATAAACCATGCAACCCACAACATTGGCAAATGTCATTAATTGTAAAAAACATTTATCCTGTGTTAGTGGGTAAAAACTTTTTTGAGTTTGCAATTATCAGAAATCCATTCACACGTTTGATAAGTGAAATGATGTGGAGAAACAAAGGAAGAAATGATTTTGAGAATGATTCATTTTACGAGTTTTTTGACAAATATGTAATTGATGGTATAAAGGCATATTTAGACAATGAAAGAAGATACAAAGAAAGTCCAGCAAAGTTTGAGGGAGGTGGGTTATCTTTTTATCAGGATAATCATTGGAGACCACAAGTAGACTTTGTTGGTCCAAAGACTGTTATTTTTAAATACGAAGAACTACAGCACGATGCATGGGCAGACTTGAAAATGAGATTTAACCTAGGCGATCTAGCAAATGAGTTTACAGACTTGCCACTAAGTAAAGCAAGACCGACATCTATGAAAATAGAACCTACAGAAGAATTTAAAAAATTATACACACAAGTTTATGGCGAGGACCATAAAAGGTTTGACTACGATATGCCATTCAACACAGGAGAATAACATGCCTAATAAATTATGTATGGCTGTTAGTAAAATTAAAACAGACGACAAACTTGAATATAACAAACAACTAGGTGCAGAAAAAACTTACACGTTATATAAGTCTATGGCTGAGATTGTTCAACACAGTGCTGAAACATTTATCCAAGAAGATTTTGAAACTGTTATCTTTCGAGATGAAGTTGATAGTTATCAACAAATATTTCATAACAACTTCCAACACGTTTACAATGAATGGGAAAAGGATGGTCCAAACAATATTCTATTTTTAGATTGTGATACATTGGTTATTAATCCAGTAGAGGTATTTGATAAATTTGATCGCTTTCAGATGTTCAATTATACTGATCCTAAAACATTAAGTGGCGATGATGCAAATAACAAATATGGTTTAGCCCATCAGCATTATTTCAATGCAGGTTGCAGATACTATCCTAGCAGTATGCAAGAAGAAGTATGGGACTTAGGTTGGAAGTATGCAAGTGATTGGGACTACAATATTTGGGGTACAGAACAAATCATATTCAACGAAATGATGTACAGTCAAGATTCTGATGTAAACACTTGGCTCAAACCAGAAATGAACTTTCAGGCAATGCAAGTGCCTTTTCAAAACGTTGACGATGGAAACTTACATGCACACCTAGAACACTGGAATGGTATTCATATGAATGATGCAAATATTGTTCACCTACACGGAACTAGAGGTGCTGCAAATACACTATTGCTACAGTGGGAATTATGGCGAAGAATTACAGACGAAGAGTTTGAATTTTCCGAACTAGATGTAATTCAGAATCCTGATGGTTCGGCCTCAGGTCTCAAAAATAAAGAGAACGAGTAATCTTTAAAGTACAAGTGGCGCCACTTGTTGTTCGTGTGTTGGGCCAGTCATTGCAGTTCTCCTGAACTATTTAGAGTATTCTAAGAGGGACTCAATCTTTATAACTTGCTAGACTCAATATATTCTGTCCAACGTTAATATTTAACCTTTTCCGCAAAAAAGTGTTAAAAAAGCGGTAATTTGGCCGCAATTATGTGTTGACAGGTGGGATAACATAGTATATAATATGAATTATAACTAAATTGCAGGTAAACATATATGCTATTTGACAAACCATTAAAAAGTGGCGAAACAGTCACAATCAAGTTAACAACTGGCGAAGAGCTTATCGCTAGATTCGAAGAAGAAAACAACGGAGATGTAATTACAAGCAAACCTGTTGTTCTTGCCCCAGGAGCACAAGGCATCGGCATGGTACCATGGATAATGAGTGCTGAACCTGACAAAGTTAAAATAAATAAAGAGAACATTCTCACATACGCAACAACACAGAAAGAAATCTCAGACAAGTACATTGAAATGACATCTAGTATCAAACTAGTATAGGATATTGTTATGATAAAGGAGTTGGAAATGTATAGATACGTTTTAGTGGCGTTAGCGGCTTTCATATTCACAGCAGTGTATTTTGTAAACAACCCTAACGTAGAAACCAGGATAGTCGAGTTTCATACAGAGACAATCAAGGAAGTTGAAGTTGTACCTGTTAACATAATTGACTATGACGAGCTTGAGTGTATGGCATTAAACATATATCATGAAGCTCGGGGCGAACGCATAGAAGGCCAGGTTGCAGTATCACAAGTTGTGTTGAACAGAAAGAAAAGCAATTTCTTTCCTAATACAGTTTGCGGTGTTATCAAACAGGCTAAAATATCGCGATGGTATTTAGAGCATCACAACAAAGCAGTACCAGTTAGGAACCAATGTCAGTTCAGTTGGTATTGTGATGGCAAAAGTGATAGTCCACAAGACATGAGAGCATGGGGTCACTCTCTTACGATTGCTTCACAAGTTATGAGAGGAGAGCACCCTGACATGACTGGAGGTGCAATGTTTTATCATGCACACTATGTAGAACCTTATTGGAAACACACAATGCTACATGTTGGCAACGTAGGTGATCACTTATTTTACAAACACCCTAAGTATTAAAAGTGGACTTACATATATGCAAAGATATCAAGACGATATTTATAACATATCCTAAGTGCGGCTCTAACACTTGCCACCGTGCATTACAAAAACAATTTGGTGATAACTTTACTTTAGTAAAGCTCGGCTGGCAATTTGGTGCTGTAGAAAAATTTCAAAAAGAAATTCCAGAAGGATATCGAGTACATGCATTTGTCAGAGATCCTGTCGAAAGATGGATCTCTGGTCTTGTGTTCCTTTCGCAAACTTCGTACAATTTATTTTATTCAGATATCAGCAATGTAAAAGAAAATATTGCTAATGCTAATGATCAATGGTATATAAATTATTTTGATGCTATTGTGCAACTCAATAACTGGGAAGGCTCATTAGCAGACATGCATATGGCTCGTTGGATATATCCTCTTTTCTTAGTTCAAACATTGACACCAAATATGACGTTGCATGATGTGTACTCAATGGATACTGTTATATCTAATGCATATGGTACTGAGCCAAAGATAATCGAAAAAATGAATACTGCAGAAGTAGGATATGGCCCAGGATTTCTACACTCTAACAATCAGGAACACATACCTACCATTAAAAAACGTTTTGAAAATTTGCTAACTAAGCCATTGAATGACTTATGGGAGCCTAATGTACGCAATGGGGAATCTCCTTTGAATGCTATTAGGGGATATTTAGATCTTGAAAAATTTTTGTATCGGAGAATAGATGACATTAACAAAGACCCTATGTTATTTTTTGAAAAGTCAGTTGATTATATAGCATTGTATCACAGCAAAGATCTTAAAAATTATGCTGACGGTAAAAATTATCAAACCTACAACGATAACTACTTTGAGTTATTTTTTGCAGATAAAGATAATGTGCCATCAGATCCTTTGAGTGATATGCTAATAACAAACATCCATAATTTTTGCTCTGTACGATATCACGAGAGGCAAAGATCTAATTGATCGATAAATACTACTATAATTACACACAGGTAGGAGTAGTAGTATGTATGAATATAGATGTAAAGTCATCAAAGTGATTGATGGCGACACCGTAGACGTAGACATCGATTTAGGTTTTGGAATAATGTTAAGAGACGAAAGAGTTCGTATCATGGCCATTGACACACCTGAATCAAGGACACGTGATAAAGTAGAAAAATTATTTGGTTTAGCAAGTAAAGCAAGATTAAAAGAACTTATTGGTGGTAAGTCTGGCCCAATACTAAAAACACAAATTAACAAAGACGGCGAAGACATGAAAGGCAAGTATGGCAGGATACTTGGAGACTTCAATGTGTATGATCACAAAACAGACAGTTGGAGAATGGTAACTGATCTTCTTGTTGAAGAAGGACATGCAGTAGCATACTTTGGAGGCAGTAAAGAAGAAATCCAAGCCAAGCATTTGGTCAACAGAGATAAACTTTTAAGAGAGAAAGTTATTCTCAAAAAAGATTATGATGCCGCTGTTAAGTTAATGGAAAAAAAGAAAAAATAAATGGATGGCATGTTTCACATGCACCCGGCTAAAACAGCCGGGACATCTATTATCCGAACATTAATTGACAACACAAGTTTTGCAGAAAAATACGGCGAGATATACAAGTCAAGAATAAACATTCACGCCACACCTGCTTGGTATAACAGCAAAAAATATTTTAATCATAAAATAGAAAACGACAGTTTTGTAACTCTAGCAATCAGAGAACCATACGATAGAATTATTTCATTCTGTGATTGGAACTCTATAGGCGGTGATGAACCTTACAGCCTCGATAACCACATGAGCCTGCTCAAGCGAATAAGAAAGATGAGTTTAGGTGACTTGTTATCAGTACAATCAGCAATGAACTTTCGCTTGGCAACATCTTACACATACGGTGATTGGGAAGACAGTGTTACCAACGAAGTTAAGATAATAAGATTTGAAAGTGTAGAACAAAATTTTCAAACTATATATCCAGGACTGCAATTACCTCACATACACAAAAAGGATAATCCATCAGCAAAAATTGAGTATGTGAAAAAACTATTTCATAGCCAAGAAATATTAGACAAGTTCAATAACCATTATGAATCAGACTTTGAAAGATACAATTATACCATGCACTCACACTTAGATGATCTTTTACAAAAATATACAGAAAATTGTTGACATTGTGGATATATAATGTATAATATGATCAAGTGGATGGAAACATTAAGGCATCGTCCCACTATAAATATTCCGCATTAATGGCCTTCTAATTTTTTAGGAGATATTACATGAGTTGTAAAAGATTTTACTCAGGCAAGACTTATTCACATGCTACAGGGCATTCCTGTGCATTCAGGCAATGGCGAGCAGATAGTCATTGTAATTTAATTCATGGTTACGCCTTACAGTTCGAACTTACATTTGGTGGTAATGAACTTGACGAACGTAACTGGATAGTGGACTTTGGAGGACTGAAGCCACTAAAAAATTGGTTAGCAGAAATGTTTGACCATACTTACTTAGTAGCCGAAGATGACCCGGAGTTGGAAACATTCAAGCAATTAGAGGAAAAAAATCTAGTTGATTTGCGAATAGTTTCATCAACAGGTTGTGAAAGGTTTGCTGAGATGGTGTTTGACAAAGCAGAAGAAATTATAAGTGAACTTACTAATGGAAGATGCTGGGTTCAATCGGTCACAGTTAGGGAACATGGACACAATAGTGCCACTGTTGAACTAAATGACCACGCCAAAATACGTTTTATAGAAGACGTACAATAACTAAAAGGAGAGTCACTGTTTTCTCGGCGACGGCCCATAACAGTGCTATATAATGAATATACGAGCGTGTAGAACGTTTAGGTTACCCGTTGACGAACGGGGGCCTATTCCCAATTTATACCAATACCAACCTTGAAAACGGGTTATACCCCGATAAATATGTTTATGTGGTTCGGAATATTAACATTATTAACAGCTCTGGGTATTGCAGGTGTTGCAGCTTGGTTCAGTATTGCTGGACTTATGGCCATATTCAGTGCCGCCGCATTGCCCATAGCGGTAATGGCAGGTACACTAGAAGTAGGAAAATTACTTACTGCTAGTTGGTTATACAGATATTGGCACGATACATCTGTTGCATTAAGAGCATATTTAAGTACCGCAGTTGTGGTGCTCATGCTGATAACAAGCATGGGAATCTTCGGTTATCTGTCTAAAGCTCACTTAGATCAAGCAGGAGTTAGCGGTGATGCTATTGCTGTTGTTGATAGAATAAATGGTGAAATAGCACGTGAAGAAAACCGAATATCAATCATAGAAGATCGCATAGTAAGCCTAAATTCAAGTACAGGACTTGATGTTCAAGACAGTATAGATGCACAAATTCAAATACGTGATACTGCATGGGAACAGGTACAAGGCGACATAGACTATAACCAAGAACAAATTAACGCAGTAAGAGCACAACTTACAACAGATATTGCTTCATTAGACAATAGACTTGATGCATTAGACAAATCAGTCAACGATCTGAGAGCAAAAGGTAAAGAAGTGATCACCACAGACGAAGGTGGTACATTTAGACGTGCTGAGACAGAAACCATAGACTATGTAGCACAGGCTGATGATTTGCGTAATTCACAGCAAGATGAACGTGATCAAATATCAGATGAAAGAGCAAGTCTAAGAGCACAAGCAAATGCTGATATCAAAATTTTCCAAGATGCTATAGACAAATATAGAGAACAAGCACAGACAACAATCAACAATGCAAACGCAGAAGTAAATCGTCTGCGTAATCAGAGTACAGAATCACAAGATAGTGTGCTAGACCAGATAGACGCTTTTAACGAGGATATCGACTCCATTTACCTGGAGATAGCAACACTTAAAGACGAAAAATTTGAAGCAGAACAAGAAGTGCGTACACTAGAGAAAGAAGTTGGACCAATCAAGTATGTCGCACAATTATTATTTGGTGGGGATGATGCAGAATTATTAGATAAGGCTGTACAAGTATTCATTCTTATGTTAGTATTTGTATTTGATCCACTAGCAGTTATGTTAGTAATTGCAGCCAACCAAACGTTACTACGTTATGGAATCAATATAGAAAAGGCAGGACCAAAAAATGGAAATACCAAAGGTGGGAGCGATACCGGCAAATTATCAGGAACCAATGCCGGCGGAGTGGAGGGGACAACCTCTGATAGAGAGGAGTCAGCAAGTTCACAGGGTGAACCACAATCAGATAGAGACGAGGACTTATCTGTACGACCAACACGGGAGAATAGTGAGGGTGGAAATTCATCATCAGACTCTCTCCCTTCTAGTGTAGATGATGCCGCTTTAGCAATGGCAGAAGCAGCCGCTAACAGAGCCAAAGAAAAAGCCGCAGAACAGAAAAAGGAAATTGCAAGTCTTAAAAGAGAACTTAAAAAGAAACCTAAGAAAGAAGTGATAGTGAAAGAAAAAGAAGTAGACTTGGACTTGGAACCACCTAAAGCAGTTAAGGACCTTGAAAAGAAATTATCTAAGAGGCTAAGCAAAGATGGCGACTAAAGCACAACTACAAAAAGCATTAGACGAAGTTTGGGAGAAATACGGAAACGTTCTCGCAAGCCTAAATGATGCACTTGATGAACTAGAACAAAAACCAAAAGAAGTTGTAGTTGAAAAAGTGGTCGAAAAGAAAGTCAAAGACAAGGCGTCTGAAGACAAACTCAAAGCAAAAATCAAAGATCTACAATCACAACTTAAGGATAAGCCTAAAGAGATTGTGAAAGAAGTAGAAGTAGAAGTAGTAATCGAAAAGGAGGTTCCAGTTGAGGTCGAAAAAATTGTCGAGGTTGAGAAGGAGGTCATCGTCCCGAAGGAGACAGTTGTCACTGTCGAAAAGGAAGTTGCAGGACCAGAACGAATTGTTGAAGTCCCAGGACCCGAGCGAATCGTTGAGGTAGAAAAAATCGTTGAGGTTGAAAAAACTGTAATAGATGTCGAAGCAGAAGCTCAGTTGAGGATTAAAATTAAATCTTTAGAAGACACAATCAAAATGCTTAAGAAACAAAAACAAACTGAAGTAATAAAACAAGTACCAGTTGAGGTTGCAGTACCCACAGAAAATGATCTAGAGCATACAGCAAGGTTGTTAGTTGACTCAGAACTAAACAAAGAAGATTTATCAGAACAAGAATTAGTTGCGTTGCTGCAACGTTCGTCGGAGGAAGATGTGCAGAAACAAATTGGCTTTTGGGCTACCAATTTGCCAGACCATGATGAAGCACAAATAGAAAGTCATTACATAGGTAAAAAATGAGTGAAACAGAACTGAATTGCAGTTTTTGTGGTAAGAGCAGAGACAGTGTAGAAAAACTGATTGCTGGACCAAATGTTTATATTTGCAACGAATGTATTACGATCAGTTATGAGATCCTCACAGACAACACAGAAACTATCGACGAAGCAATCGATCTTAAAAACGTTCCAACACCTCAAGAAATACATGCATTCTTAGACCAATATATTTCTGGCCAGCAAGAAGCAAAAGAAATATTAAGTACATCTGCATACAATCATTATAAAAGAATAAATCACAAAAAGTCAAATGATGTAGAAATAGAAAAAAGTAATGTATTAATGGTTGGACCAACTGGCTCAGGTAAAACACTTGTCGCCAAAACATTGTCTAAAATACTAAAGGTACCTTTTGCTATTGCAGATGCTACTACACTCACAGAAGCAGGTTATGTTGGTGATGATGTAGAAAGTGTACTAGATAGATTGTTAAGTGTAGCAAACTATGATGTATCTCTCGCAGAAAAAGGAATAATATACATAGACGAGATAGATAAGAAAACTCGTAAAAGCGAAAGCAGTGTTACAACACGTGATGTAAGTGGTGAAGGTGTACAACAAGCATTACTCAGATTGATAGAAGGCACAGTAACAAAATTAAGAGTAGGTTCTGGTAAAAAACTTGCTGACGAGTATGCTGAGTTTGACACGTCAAACATATTGTTCATAGTTGGAGGAGCATTTGTAGGTATTGAAGAATATGTTGCTAAAAGATTAAAAACAAAAACAGGTATGGGTTTCACAGGTAAAGTTGTTACTAACGATGACAGAGATGAAATACTAAAACTGCTATCATCAGATGATGTTGTAAAGTATGGACTAATACCTGAACTAGTAGGAAGATTACCAATTTTAACTACACTGGAAAAACTAACAGAAGAACAGTTAGTTGAAATTATGCAAAATGTAAAAAACAGCATTCTTGACCAAGTAAAAGAATTGATGCTAATGGATGATATCGAAGTAGAGTTTGGAGAAGAATATATAAAAACTGTAGCCAAACTTGCATATGAAGAAAACTTAGGTGCAAGATCAGTTAAAAGTATTGTTGAAAGATCATTGTATTACATGATGTATAACTCCCCAGACCTCCGCGATTCAGGCGTAAAACGCATAAAATTTGATAAGTATCCAAGTGATTCATATAAACCAATAGCCGTATATGAAGACAGAGAATCACCAATTGAGAATTATAGATTCTTGAGAGAGAATAAAGACTTGACAACAAGTGAAAAATAAACTATAATATCAATTAACTATAACACACAGGTAACAGATGAGGAAACAAAACTATCACAAAAATTTCAAAAATTCCTATAACAGGGACAACAGGAAAAAGTTTCAAGCAAAAAAAGACAGACCTATTGTAACTGGTTCATCAGTAGAAGTTAGAAATGATGATGTCAATGGTGCTCTTAGACGTCTGAAGAAAATCCTTGAAAGAGATAATAGACAAAAGGATTTAGCAAGACAAGAGTATTACGAAAAGCCTTCAAGAAAAAGAAAGCGAAAAGCAGATGCAGCCAAAGCCAGATGGAACAGAGAAGTAGAAGCACAAAGACGTTCAGGCAATTGGGTGGATTCAGGTGGTGATAATCTGTCGTGGCAAAAGACAAAGAAAAAACGTAGACGCCACGTAGAGTTGCAGAAGAAAATCGCACAACGCGGTCGAAGGTGATATCTTGCGTATTGCTGTCGTCAGTGGAGGTTTCGATCCACTACATTCCGGTCACATAAATTATCTATCAGCCTCATCAGCATATGGCGATAAACTTGTTGTATTACTAAACAGTGATGAATGGCTGACCAGAAAGAAAGGCAGACCTTTTTTTACCATTTGAAGAACGTGCATCTATTATAGAACGTTTCGAAATGGTTGATCATGTTTACGCCGTAGATGATAGCGATGGCTCAGTAACAGCAGGACTAAAACTAGTAAGAGAAGCATTTGGTACAGAGAATGACTATGTATTTTGCAACGGTGGCGACAGAGGCAAAGATAACATTCCCGAAATGAATGTTGATGGTTATGAGTTTAAGTTTTCAGTAGGTGGTAATCACAAAGCCAACAGCAGTAGTTGGATATTGAGAGAGTGGAAAAATCCAACTGTGAGGAGAGTTTGGGGAGAGTTTAGTGACTTGTTTCAAGATGACGTTGTCCGTGTAAAAGAATTAATTATAGAGCCAGGCAAAGGAATAAGTTATCAAAGACATTTTAAACGCAGTGAAATGTGGTTTGTTAGCAAAGGCATACTAAATATTAAACATAGTTTTGGTAAGCCTGAAGACTTCGATATACACACAATACAAAAGGATGGATTCTTCCACGTTAAGCAAGGAGACTGGCATCAGGCATTTAATCCTTTTGAGGAACCATGCCATATCATAGAGATACAATACGGTGAAGAAACAACCGAAGACGACATTGAAAGACTAGAATACTATGAGGAGGATCAATGAAAAATGTAGCAGTTTGTGGATGTAGTTTCTCTGACTATACAAGTGTAGACAAAGTTTACGGTGAATGGATAGCAGAAGGATTAGGACTCAACTACATACATTATGCAAAAGGCGGCGGTAGTAATCACAGAAGTGTCTATGCAAGTGCTAGAGGAATATTAAGTGGAGAACTTGGTCCTCAAGACATCTTGGTCTTTCAGATAACAGACCCTCACAGAAAAATATTACCTAGTTTTGAACCTGACTTCCTAGATATCTATGGATCAGATACAGAAGTAGGTCTCCCTGGAAAGCCAGACAGATGGAGTACACCATATGGAGATGCTTGGACTACTGATTATAAAACTAGTAGCCATGGTTGGCAAGGCCCATACACCCCCGGCTCAGTATCCTATCTTAATGCAAGATTGCACAAAGCTCTAGAGGTAGGTGGTGTCAATAACGAATATGAAACAGACTTACTGAGAGTTCAATTGCACATGCTAGAAGCATTGTGTAAGCAACATGGCGTAGACATTATATTTGTAGAAACAAGATATATTGCATTCATAAACTTCAAGGATCCTTCGCAAAACTTTAGAAAACAGTCACAAAACGATATTGCAGGTGATGTTTCAACATTAATGACAAAAGAATCTGCACAAAAGAAGTTTATTGAAACAGATTTTATTAAAGTAGGTTCAGCTGCTGAACCATGTGAATACGATTTAGGATATGGTGATAGGCATGGTAATCATGAAGAATACGATCATTCACATCTTAGTGAAAAAGGCCATCAATATCTAGGCGAACTTTTAACCACCCACATACGTCGACATGTGGTTGACAGAAGACTCTAATTTTGCTATAATATACTCTAAAGTTTATACTTTGAAGGAGTTATCATATGACAATGCACTTAGCACAAGGTCTAAGTACCATTAACACAAAGAAACGTAAGACTAAAATTACTAAGGCCAAGATGGCAGAGCTAGAATTACGTTGGAGAGAACACAATAAATCCTGTAAACGTAATCATATGCATCACTTACGATATGCTACATTAGAAGAGTATATTGATTACTGCTACGGCAAAGTAAAACTTCCTGATCCTCGAGATTATAAAAACTTCAAGCCTAAAAAGCCTAGCACTAACTGGCGAGCAGAACAAGACAAGAACCATCGTGAAAAGTATCCAAGCCTTATGGAAGAAGCAATGAAGTCAGGCGAGTTTAACAAACTAGGCACTGGTAAAGGTACAAAGAAAGAGCCTATGAAGTACACAGGCGATCTTATTACTGGCATTGCTACAATGCACAAGAGCAATGCTGTACCTGTAATGAAAGGTACTGATCAAGCAAAAGATATTGCAAGGATGAGACGTTAATTATGAATAGAACTGTACTAGAGATATTAGTTGCAATAATAATAGTAGGCTTCTTGTTATTTGGAGTTTGGTCCATTTTGACACCAAGCGGATATGAACAAATGGATCTACGTTACTTCGACAGTATTGATACACCGGATACAGAAAAACTTGCATGACATTTAAGCCGGCATCAGTAAATTGTTTTGTATGTGGAAAAGAGATTGTCGTAGACGATATTAAATATCATACATCTAAAAGATTGTCGCCTGTAAAAGTATTTTGTGGTCCAGAATGTAGCAATAAATATTATTTAGACAATGGCAAACAAATTTAAAAAGCATGAAGCAATTACTAAATTATTAGATTTAGATTTAACATGTCCACATTGTGGAGAGGTTTTAGTAGAAGCAGATGAAAGAAGAAAAGAACAAGATACCAGGAACACTGCAAGGGCAGGCCTGGAAGAGAGCAAAAGATAATCCTGTTCCTAGAACAGGGTATCCTTGGGATTGGGAAGATTACGAAAAGTTAAACGGAGAACAAAATGAATCGAGCCGAAAGGATGATAAAGTCCGCCCGGGCAAGAAATAAAAGGAAACTTGTGAAAGGTATTAAGAATAAATTAACCAAAAGATACTATGCTCATATGAAGCATTTGAGACAGAAGTATCAAAAAATCAGAGCGAGGCAACATGACAGCGAAGAATGACATAACTGGAGACAGTATAAAATCTAAACCTGGTGATCAAAAAAAGTATGCCGAAGGGTTTGACAAAATCTTTCGAAAAGCACAACCTCAACAACACCAGCAAAATATTCCTACAGCAGAAGAGCTTGAGGAAATTATTAAACAACAGCAAGACCCGAGGCATAATCAGGACTGATGGAAATTATAAGAGCTACAATCAACATAGAAATTCCATACAGAAACGATTATATGAATTACAATGAAATGCTTAACAAGAAGTTAAAGCAGGTCATTGCAGATGCAGATTTTATACCTTGCAAAGTTAAGGCAGGCAAACTAGAACCTTGCAGGGAACCAGTACTCAGAGACTTAGAACATGGTGAGCATTCCTGACTTAATAGGTTTTAGTGGCGTAGCATTACTCATTGTAACTTATGCACTACTACAATTAGAACGCATTGATCCAAAAGGTTTTTGGTACAGTTTCAACAATATGATTGTAGCAATACTAGTTAGTGTGAGTTTGTACTATACTCCTAATCTTGCTAGTTGGGTAATAGAGTTCTTTTGGTTTGTAATTAGTGTGTATGGATTAGCAATGTATTATAGGAGAAAATACAATGTCTAATCATTACATGCCGATGCTACTTGACGACGAAGAATATAAAACTGTATGGAATTATTACAAAGAACGAATAAATTTCAGTAAAGGTCCCAGAAAGTTTAGTGCTATCAAGCAGATGTTAGTATATGATTTGGCTAATCGTTGGGCAGTTAGACCTGTTTGGTTAACTGATTTTAAATTTAAACATGTGAATTTCGATACTGGTGTTATTGATATTCAAGATATATCAAGACTTGTGGACAGTCACACATTCGAATTATTCAAAATGGCTAAGGAAAATTACCCAGGTATTGTCAACGAAGACCAATTAGTATTGTTCAGTCAAAAACGCAATCTAAAAATATCCTATCAATCTGTATCAAACATATTACGAACAACTTATAAAAACGCAGGCATACCATATGTAAATCGTGCTAAACATATCAGTATGAATCAAACCAGAATAGGCAAAAAATCACGCAGAAAAGTCAAATATGATTGCTGGGAAGACTTTGTACGCGATAAAGTCATTGGAGCATACAATAATGCCAAGTACAGACAAGCAAAGCCTCGTAATAAACGCATAGGTAAGCAGTTTGGTTTCGATAGCAAAGAACATATGACTGAATGGGTTATTGATAGGTTACAATGCAACAATTATAAATGCGAAATCACAGGCGTAGATTTAAACTATCAACATGACTCAAAACAATGCTTGAGTTTTGATCGTAAAGACAGTTTGTACGGATATAATCCGCAAAATGTTCAATTGGTAAGCAGACTATATAATTTCGCTAAAATGGATAACAGTGATCAAGAAATGTATAATATGGCTCTTGATATAGTAAGTAATAAATTAAAAGATTCACATGTAGAATTTAAGAGATTTTTACAAGAACAATGGAAATAGGCAAATGTTTAAACAGACTATCATAGAATGCGGTGTCAGTGACGATGCAGATTATGAATGGTTATTTGACCAAGCAATGTACAACACACTTGAAGATTATTTTGATATAACAAATAAAATGGATATCAAAGCACAATTCACAAAGAGCTATGAGGATAATCTCATCAACGGACTCACACTAAAAGTAGAAGCAAAATTTGATAGCGAAACAGATCTTGCTGCATTCAAACTTGCATGTGGTGATGACCTGCCACACTGGAAATATAACGAAAAGGATATGAAGTTTACAAATGGTTGACAAAATGCACAAAAAATACTATAATGTGCAGACTATTTGTATAAATAGTATTGTAACAGCAAATATGCCTAATGGGTATTTGCAGATGTTACATTGAATTAACTTGCTTAATAAAGGAGATTAATATGACAAGTAAACAATTACGGATCACTTCTGATCTTATAAATTCACCCTTATATAAAATGAGCGTCGGCTTTGATAGATTGTTCGACGAAATGTTCACTAACCCTGTGAATATCACAACCGGAGGTTACCCACCATACAACGTGGCAAAGGTTACTGATAAAGAATCAGAAGATGTGAACTACGAAATCACACTTGCAGTTGCAGGTTTTACACAGGATGATATCGATATCACTGTAGAAGACAAGCACCTCAAGATTGAAGGTAGAAGTGGAGTGTTAGCAGAAGAAGCAGGCACTGATGTGGAATACATTCACAAAGGTATCGCCGAAAGAAACTTTGTGAGAACTTTCCGTTTGGCAGAGCATGTAGAAGTTAAAAGTGCTGCTCTTAAAGATGGAATATTGAAGGTTGTTCTTTGGTTGAATATACCGGAAGAAGCAAAGCCACATAAGATTGAAATTTCTTCGTAAACACTATAAGTAGTTGTAGGGGCATTTTGCCCCTACAGTTTTTGGACACACACAATGAGTAAACAAACAAAAGAAGCAACAAGAACAGTAACAGAAATTCGATTTCCAGATAGGTTCAATGTATTATTGCTCAATGATGAGCATACGCCGATGGAGTTTGTAATTCAACTGCTGATTGAAATATTTAACCGTACTACAATCCAAGCAAAAGAAGTTATGCTCACAGTCCATAATGAGGGTAAAGGCATTGCTGGCACATACGGTTTAGAAATTGCAGAGCAAAAACAACAAGAAGCAACCATGATTGCTAGGCACCATGGACATCCACTAAAGGTGGTGATAGAAAAGATTGATTGATGAGCAATGATACGTTATACCCAGAGGGATTTACAACACCGGTAGAATCAGAAGATTTTGAACCCGGTCTAACGAAAGATACAATCCTCAAACTAAGTGCCCTCAAAGCAGAGCCAGAGTGGCTAACCGAATTCAGACTAAAGGCATTTGATCATTTACAAAGCATCAAAGAACCCGAGTGGTCAGCAGTAACCTATAACAAAATAGACTATCAAGCACTTCGATACTACTCAGCACCTAAGTTCAGAAGCCAAGAAGATATCCCCCAAGAAATTTTAGATACGTTTGAGAAACTAGGCGTACCATTGCATGAACGCGATGCATTATTAGGTGTAGAACAAAAGGATCCAAAAGTTATTCCAACTGTAGCGATTGATGCTGTATTTGACAGTGTTAGTATTGCAACAACATTTCAAGCAGAATTAAAAAAGCACGGCATTATATTTTGTAGTATCAGTGAAGCAGTAAAAGAACACCCAGACTTGGTTAAGGAATACTTAGGTACAGTTATATCGTACAGAGACAATTATTTTGCTACACTGAACTCTGCTGTATTCTCAGACGGTACATTTTGCTATATACCAAAAGGTGTTAGATGTCCAATGGAACTAAACACTTACTTTAGGATTAATGCACGAAACACAGGACAGTTTGAACGTACACTTATAATAGCAGACAAAGACAGTTATGTAAGTTACTTGGAAGGTTGTACAGCACCAGCATACGATGAGAACACATTACATGCCGCTGTTGTAGAATTAGTAACTCATGATAGTGCAGAAATAAAATATTCAACAGTACAAAACTGGTATCCAGGAGATGAAAATGGAGTCGGTGGAGTATTGAACTTTGTAACAAAGAGAGGAGATTGCAGAGGTGACAACAGCAAAATATCTTGGACTCAGGTTGAAACAGGCAGTGCTGTTACTTGGAAGTATCCATCCTGTATACTACGAGGTGACGGTTCCGTTGGTGAGTTTTATTCTGTTGCGGTAACAAAAAATAAGCAACAGGCAGACACTGGTACTAAAATGATACATGTAGGAAAGAATACAAAAAGCACAATTATTAGCAAAGGTATCAGCAGTGGAGACAGTTTAAATACATACAGAGGAATTGTTAGGATAGGCAAAAATGCACACAACAGCAGAAACTATACTGAGTGCGACAGTTTGATGTTAGATTCATCAAAAGCCTTGACATTACCCACCGTTCAACAGTATAATACTACTAGCACAGTCGAACATGAAGCAAGTACTACTAACCTTAACGAAGAAGCATTGTATTATCTACAGTGCAAAGGATTAAGTGAAGAAGATGCTATCAACTGTTTGGTAAATGGTTTTTGTAAGGATGTTTTTCAAAAACTTCCTTTGGAGTTTGCTGCAGAAGCAAACAAACTATTAAGTGTAACACTCGAAGGAGCAGTAGGATGAAGAAAGTTACTATTAAAGATATAGGCGGAGAAGTTATTAAAGATAATGCACAATATCTTCTAAAGGATAATGCATTTGGTAATAACTTAATTTTAAGCAGTACGTTTTTAAGAGCAAACCAATCTACTAATGGGCACACTCATGCAGGCCAGGAAGAAGTTTACATGTTTATAGATGGACACGGCGAAATGACTATTGATGATGAAACATTCAAAGTAAAAGAAGGCGACGTTGTTTGTATCGAAGATGGCGAGTTTCACAAAGTAAGAAACACAGGACATTTAGGTTTATACTTTGTATGTGTATTTGACGGGGGCCGTAATCACTAATGTTAGTTCTACAAGATGTTTCAATAAAAGCAGACAATAAAACAATATTGAATCAAATAAATTTAGAGTTTGGACCAGGAGTGCATTTTATTGTTGGTCCTAATGGCGCAGGTAAGAGTACACTTGCACATGCCATTATGGACAATCCCAAATATGAAATATCAGGTGGTATGTCTTTGAATGGCACAGAGTTTAGTGATCTACCTACACATGAAAGAGCACAGTTAGGTTTGTTCTTGTCATTCCAAAATCCAACACCCATAGAAGGTCTTAGCAATTTTAAATTGGTAAAAGAAGCACTTGCACTAAATGACACCACTACTATCATGGACGAACTCAATGGCTTTAGAGGACTTGCAAAAGATTTAAACTTACCAGATAAATGGGATAAAAAAGATCTTAACGTACATGCAAGTGGCGGCGAGAAAAAGAAAAACGAACTTATACAATTAATAATGATGGATGCAAAAGTTGCGATACTTGACGAACCTGATAGTGGCTTAGATGTTGATGCCATTAATGTATTGATAGATAAGATCAAATGGTTTGCAGAGAAAGAAAACAAAACAGTTATTATGATTAGCCACTATGAGAAACTGTTAAAGAGTTTTGAACCAACAACAGTTACAGTTGTTGCTAATGGTACAACAACGCAAACAACCTCAGTAGATGTAGTTGATAAAATTCTCTCTGAAGGATTCAAAGACTACAATGACGCATAAGTTAAACACAGATAAAATTTATAGCAATTCCATATATCGGCACATGGATGTAAAAAAGGTATCTGCGATTGCTGAAAATGAATTCAACGAAACCGATTATGAAAGCACTGCAGGATTCAGTGGTGGTGTTATTGTAACACCAAGTGGCATAAAGTTTGACGGTAGGTTGCAAAGTTTTATGTATAGAGATGTAACTTGCAATAGATACGATACAGAAAAATATAGACACTACTTTGAACCAAACAACATGATTGGCGATATAGCAAGTGAAGATCATCGAATACATGCGTTAACTATTTCTAATAAAGCAAAAGCGAAAGATTATGTTTTACATTATACAACAAGACCAGATAGCCATCCTAGACCTTTAATTGGCATAGATGGGCACGGAGATTCGTATGATTTATCTAAATGCTATAATACCATTTGTTTATATGTTGAAATATCTCCGTACAGCAATGTAATACTTAACGAACACTTTTGGAAAGACTCACCTTGCAAAATAATTAGAATTGTGTATGTGTTAAGAGAAGGTGCTAATCTCACAATCAATAGAAATTTCAAAACAGGCCCTGCTAGAGCAGAGCAAAGCATAGAAGTTATTGAAAGCAGAATTATTCAGCACCCAACTAGCACACTAGACGTTAATACAAGAAACTTTGGTAATATTGAGTACTTACAGGACTTGTATTTTGTAACATCATATTTAGGTGCTGTTACTAACTTTCAAAATAAATACATTGTGGAGGACAAACAAAGTGTGCATTGCATAGCAGATGTTGAGCACGTTGGTCCTGAAGGTGTTAGTAACATAGATGTAAAGTCTATTACTAGCGATACAAGCAAGTTTACTTTTGCAGGAAATATTAAAGTAGAAAAACAAGCAGAGAAAGTAGACGCAAACTTACAGAACAAAAATTTACAAATGAGCGATACATCGGTTGTTGTCACAGAACCTAAACTGGACATTAGTACTAAAGAGATCAAATGTACTCACGGATGTACTGTCAGCTCAGTAGACCCAGAACAAATGTACTTACTCAACACTAGAGGCTTTGATAAAGAGAAGGCTAGTGAGATACTTATGAAGGCTTTCTTAAATGGATAACATCAAACATCAATTCCCAACACTCCAAAATAATCCTGAGTTGATTTATTTTGATAGTGCGGCAAGCACACAAACACATTCAAGTGTTGTGGATAAAATGAATCATTACTATGACTTTGAACGTTGTAATATACACAGAGGTGATTATGAAATAAGCAGAAGTGTAAGTGATCAAGTTGACGTTGCTCGTGAACAAGTTGCTGAACTAATAAATGCAAAGCCAGAACAGATTATTTTTACACAAGGCGCCACAGAAGGCATGAACATGATTGCTGAATGGTTTAAAAATGCTCCTACAGTATTCATCACTGAATTGGAACACAGTGCTAATGTTATGCCTTGGTTAGCACAAGGGCGTAATACTGTAAACGGAAGACTGCAAGTGATACCAACACACATAGATGGTGATCTTGATTTATCAGAACTTGCAAGAACATTAGAAAAGCACCCAGGCTCATTAGTTAGTATCATTGCTACCAGCAACGTATCAGGATCAGATACACCTTGGGCTTCCATTGCAAAAGTTGCAAAGTCATGTGGCTGTCCTGTAGTAGTTGATGCATGCCAAACAGTAGGCTCACATAAATTTGACGTAGGTGCAAATCCAGAAATTGATTTCGCAGTTTTTAGTGGACACAAAATGTATGGCCCAACAGGCATAGGAGTTTTATACAGTAAGCATGATGTAAATGAATTACGTCCTGTAAGACTGGGAGGTGGTCCAGTAAATCATTACGATGTTAAAGGCAACATTGAGTTTCACGAAGGACCAGAAAAACACGAACCAGGTACTCCAAATGTAGCAGGCATATTAGGTATAGGCGTTGCGGCAGAGTGGATTAACTACATGGGGTACAGTAGAATCATTGATAGAATTATGACCGTTAATGAGTTCTTAGTAGATGCAGGATTGTATGACATCAAAGGATTAAGTTGCGTTAACAAGCAACTAGAACTTGCTGCTGCAAGTCCAACAAACATTGCATCATTTGTAAGCAGAGAGGTGCATCCAAGCGATATAGGGGCTCTATTAGGGTCTAAGGGCGTTGCTATTAGAACAGGCAAGGTATGTGCCCATCACATAGTAAATAAGTTAAGCAACAGTGGTATACTCAGAGTTAGTTGGAGTATATACAACACACAATACGATGCTGAAAAACTAGTGGAAGAGTTATGCAAGACGATGAAAAAACTAACATAGTATCTGAGGTTAAAGAAAACTTAGAGAAAGTTATCGATCCAGAAATAGGTATCAACATCGTTGACTTGGGACTTATATACGATTTAGAATATGTAGACTCAAACATCAAAGTATCAATGACATTAACAGCACCTAACTGTCCATATGGAGACGAAATATTAGATGGTGTAGACTACGCATGTAAGAAACACGACGAAGTAAAAGATGTGTTTATAGACCTTACATTTGACCCACCTTGGAACCCAGATAAGATATCTGATGCAGCCAAATATTACATGGGAATATTATAACCCATTATAAATAGTGTAAACTTAAAAGGAGAAGCGAATGGCTTTTGAAATAGGCGTTCCTGTTGTAGATTTCAAAATGAGAGTTGAGATCGATGAAGCACCAGGATTCGAGTGGCAAACTAAAAGTTCTTTAGATATTTTTAAAGGCAAAAAAATTATACTGATTGGATTACCAGGTGCATTCACACCTACATGTTCGAGCACACACCTACCTGGCTTTGATGCAAACTACGATATCTTATTAGAACATGGCTTCGATGATGTATACTGTTTGAGTGTCAATGATTCATTTGTAATGAATGCATGGTTCAAATCATTAGCAGTAGACAAAGTAAAACCACTTCCAGACGGTAGTGGAAAATTTACACGAACACTAGGTATGCTAGTTGACAAAGATAACTTAGGGTTTGGTTTGCGTAGTTGGAGATACAGTGCTATTGTCGACGATGGTATAATCAAACACATGTTTGTAGAACCAGGACTTTGCGACAATGCAGAAACTGATCCATTTGAATGTTCTGATGTATATACTATGCTAGAGCATTTAAAAATGCATTATCCAAAATCATAATACTTTTTTAACGTAAATATTTGCGTCAGCAGTTTCAGTAACAATAAAATCGCCCACAGTTGTAAAACCAAATTTGGTGTAAGCAGTAAGGGCGGTTTTCCTCGGTATACTCCACATCATTTCACACTTTTCAATTCGTGCTTGATGTTCTGTAAGCACAAACAATAGTTGTGCTACACCTCTCTTTCTGTAATCAGGATCAACCCAAATACCTCTACTGCGATATTGTGTATCTGTAGTTCTATGGCCTGAGTTGACTCCAACAAGTTTATTGTCCATGAACACGCCGTAGAATGTTGGCTGGTAATCAAAAATGTTCATATCAATAGGTTCTGGGTTACCTTCGTATGGCCATGTCATAGCACTTACGCCTTCTATTGCACTTTCTCTATTTGGCCAAAGTTTGTTTTCCCATATAGGCAGGATATCCTCGAAAGATATTTTTGTTGCTCTCATACAGATATTTAGTAGGTTGTTACCAAGTAAAGTTTAAAATTAGAGTTAGTATTATTACAGCAACTATGGGCCACGTCTCTGGATCTCGTATGATTTCGCCCCATGTAGGTAGAGGTTCTTCTTCCTCGGGTTCAGGTTTGTCAAACTCTCTATATCCTTCATAGAGGTCCAAATCAGTTGGGAATTTCATTTAGGGTTATGTGTAACTTACTAATACTGTGGCATTGCCTTCTGTGCTAGTGCCCCTAGTAACATACACTTTGATTACGTTGTCTGCGTCTAATGCGTTTACATAGACATAACTAGGCGACACTTCGAATACCATTTGTTCACTGAGGTCCACATAGTTGTTATCCATTAGTCTGGATGGATTATTATCGTCACCTATTGAGATTGATGTATTACCATCAAACGGGTCTGTAACATTTACTACTACACTTAAAGGTCTTGATGTTGCACTAACATCGCCTAGTGTAACATTACCGCTATCGAATGTAATTGTTGCACTTAAAGTTTGAGAATCAGCAGCTCCACTATCACGAGAAGCAATTTGCGTTAAATGACTTAGTTGTGTAGGATTGTCTTGTTTGGCAATAAACACTCCTACTTCGCCGTCGCCGGCGTCTGTTACTTCGATTAAATCGCCATCGCGTATTGCTATATCAGCATACACTGCGGCTAAATTTACTTTGCGGTATGTTACACTAGCACCCGTCGCTGATCCATCGATGCCTAAAGCACCTGTGTATACAGCACCACTTACATGTATAACGTTACTTGTTGACGTGCCTATAGCATTAGGCAAATTGGCTCCTATGAAATGTAGTACGCCTGATTGATAGTCAAAGTACCACTGGTCATCGTTGCCGGAACCTGTTTCGAATAATTGTGTACCACTTGATTGGACATTAGTTGCACCACTTGCAGCAGCATATACCTTTAACTGATATGTAGCACCAAACCCTGGTGATATCCAATTATACACATTTGTTTTCCATGTACGGTTATTTGTTGAAGTTGCATCTTCTGTAGTTTCTAATGCACCAGATACACTGTCTATATAGACGTCTACTATAGATGAATTTGCAGTTGGCATAACAGTTGGAATGTTGTTAGAGTTAGTCCATATTTGGTTTGGCTTGATAACAAAGTCAGATACAGTTGCTTCGTTAGGTGCTTTCTTTTGTTCGTTGGTGTCTGTCTTTGCTTTACCAAAGCCCACCTTCTTCCAAAGTAAATCAACTTTTTGTGAATCTGATATTGCCATTATGCTAAGTCCGCATTCAACCCTGTTATATAATCACCAGACTCTAGTTTGAATCTGATTAGTATTTGATTACCAAATGCGTTTGTTGCATTTTGATCTCCAAGTGTAAACACAAAGTCCTGACTACTGTATGTAGTGCCGTCTATGATTCTATCACCTGATGTAAATGCACAACCATTTGATCCATTACCACCGTTGCTTGTATCAGCACCCGGTGTACCTGCTCCGCCATATGTTGTACTACAGTCTAACCAACCATTAAGTGTACTTGTATCATCAATGTCTGTGCCTGGCGCCGCAATAAACATTCCGCTGATCTTTCCTGTAAGTGTAAACTTAAAGTTAGCCATTGTTGTTCTTCTAAATGCATAAGTGATATATTGTGCACCACTTCTGCCTGTGTTTAAGTCTGGGCCTACAGGTAGATAACCTGTGCTGTAGTCAACAGTGTTATGTGCTATTCGCCCAAATCTAACTACTGCTTCTGCTGTACCTGCAATAGTTTCTGCACCGCTCCACACATGATTCAAATAGTAGTTTGTTGAACTACTGAATGCAGGTGTGTCTGCAGCTGTACTGAATTCTGTAATACGTTTTGCATCGTCATTGTAAAAGAAGCCTAAGTCGTTATCAACGTGCCAAGTTTCTTCGTCAATGGATGGTGTAGAAGGTGTTTGTTTCCACACTTGAATTTTTGTTGGGTGGTCAGAAGTATAACTACTATAACCGTTCATGTTTCTAGCTCTGAACTTGAGAGTTTCCACTGACTTCACATTGCTGTTCGTAATAGGTATTGATATATTTCCTATTGCATAAGGTGATGCAACACCAACATTAGCAAGTGGTATAGCACCATCAAGCATGGAACTTGCACCATCTATTTCGCTGTAACTGTAACCACCTTCTTGTATTGCAATGCTGTTTTGACTTTCATAGTTAGTGCTGTCTTCTACATAAAATACATCACCACTGTCGTAGTATGCTTGTCCTGTTAAGTTGCTTACAGTTGCACCCACAAGTTTAATTGAAGGCGATCCTGAATTATAATATGGTATCCCAGACACATATCTATATGTACCAGCATTGTCTTCCTCTAACGTTGCACTGTTAATATCCACTGAAGGTGCTGTTGTCAAGTTGTCTTTTAAGAAGTAAACCTTGTTGGTTGTACCTGTGCTGTCATGACTGATTGCAAAAGAGTGCATACCATGATCCATTGAGGTGATTGCTTTTACAACTCTTGCACTGAACACTTGATAAAAGTTTTGTGGGTATGTACTAGAATTTATTTTGCTATGTGCATCGCCTTCACTAGTAATATCTAGTGCCCCATCGTATACTGTTTCTTCTATGCCAGATGAGAATGTCTTTGACCCATCTACTACGTCATCTACCAATGCAGATGCTGTACCACTAAATGCGTTATATGCATTTTGTATAATATTTGTTTGAATACCACTTGTGCTATCATATCTTCTAAGTGTACTTGAATTCAATGTACTACCTGCTGCAAAGCCACTGCTAATGGTATCTACGGCACCACTTGCTAGTCTGCTAGTGCTACCTTCATTACTACTTGTAGACCATGTTAAGTTCTTACTGCTCACTCCTGCTGGAGCCGCTGGCACATTTTCAACAACAACATCGTGTGTTGCAGTGCTATTCTGTAATGTTATATCAGGTGTACCTGTTGATCTTAGTGCAACAACATAAGTTCCTGCTGATACGTTAGTATAGTCATGTGTAATGTTTGCACTAGTTGATCCTGCATTACCACTTGCTTCAGTTACGATAACATTTGCTAGTGTTGCAGGAGGTAATGATCTATTAAAGTCCCACTCGTATTGGTCTGCATTTTGACTTGTATTTTCAAATGTTATTATAGCACGATTATTACCCGACAAGTCTGTGCCTCTATATGCTGTATGAACAGCATCGCCTGATGCTCTGAGATGAGAAGTTGTACTACTAGCGTCAAAGAAAGTTCTCACATCTGGTTCAACGTGTACTGAAAAACTTGGGCTCACAAATGGTGAACTTCCATGCTGTGATATAACTTGTAGGTTACCTGTGAAATCTCTAGCAATACCATTTGCCTGATCACTGCTACTCAACGTGTAAGTGTGATAGATAAATTGATTTGTATCACCACTACCCACGCCTCCTGAACCTACGTTAACTGTAGTTGCTTGTCCATCTCCCCACACATACCTGTACTGGATGCCAAAGTCTGCATAACTACCAATTGTATTTTCAGTGCTATTAGTGAACTTCACTTGCAATCCACCCGGACCAGATTCGTTTATGCCCGTAGCAGTTGTATTCACTGAAATGTCATTTAAGTATACAGATGGTGTATGCTCTCCGTATACCTTGTGTACTTCACTTGTTGTCATAGGGAATAAAGAAGCGTCTGCTGTACTGTGGCTATCTAATGATAATTCAACTGTAAACAAATGATCAGTTTCATTTGATGTTTGGAATTGATGACTAAGTCTCGCCGCGGCCGCTGCTGCTCCCCCAGGTACTGAATCATTTGAAATTGATGAGGTTTGACCGTCTCCCCAATCTATTGTGTATTGAATACTAGCACCTGATGTCTCAGTTGAGTCGTTATCAAGGTAAATTGTATCGCCGTGATCTGAATTTGTTATTGGTGACCCGCCTGTTGCATTTTGATATAAGTCGAATGCCACAGTTGGATTAGCAGTGAATATTGAAATAAAATTTTCTTTAGTTCTAGTTGCAGAACTACCTTCCCCACTACCATTTGTATTTCTTGCTGTAAGAACCACGTCAAATGGTGAACCAACATTGGTTGTATATGTGTGAGTAGGGTATTGAGTTGTAATATTGTTCGAATAGTTTCCATCACCCCAATCAACATCATACTGGTTTACATTACCTGTGGGGTTCAAAGTTAATTGCACTGATAAAGGAGCACCACCGCTTGATACATTTGCAGTAGCATCGATGTTCTTAACGAACACTTCGTTTCTTACATTTTCTAATGCTTCGTTTATTTTATCAATACTTTCAGATATACTTGTGGAGTTTGTTATGGTTTGCACTGCACCATCTGTCCAACTTGCGTCGCCTGATGCTGATATATCTCCTAGTGATACACTAAAGCCAGATAATCCACCGCCACCGCCGATAACTTCATCTAATTGAGCTTTGGTTACAAGGTCGCTAGATGCTATGGCATTAGATGCCTGTAATCGTGCTAAGGTAGACAGATTTTCACCAGTTACACTGATAGTACCGTCTCCGTTATGCTTGATATATGGGCCTTGTTTACCTAGTTGTACATTGCTATGTACACCGTGCATGCCGTAATCTTTGTGCAACGCCACCTATTAACTCCTAACTGCTTGATTCTTATAACTATTTATCTACTTGACATGAAACCGAAAACTTGTTATAATATACACTCATTTACGGGGCAAACAAATGATCGGAACACACTTAATAATTGGAGATGTACATGCAGTGATAAAGCCTTTTGAGAAGGCTGTTTCATATGCAAACACCAATGATTTACATTTGGTAAGTGTAGGAGATCTCATTGACAACAGCAATGATGGTTTTGCTGTAATAAAGTTGATGCTATCTGAAATGAAAGCAGGTAGAGCTTCAGCAGTTTTTGGTAATCATGACTGGAAAATACATCGTTGGTTGCAAGGACGCGATGTAACTATTACAAAGCCAAACAGGCCAACCGTAGATGAAATGGAGACCAACTCTGAATTTGTTGATGCATTCAACGAGGTGACCGACCGTATGAGCTTTTTCTTAGAGCTCAACGAGAACATGGTTGTGTCTCATGCTGCCATGAAGCCGACTTGGTGGAGTGACAGAACGCAACTTGATAGGAAGCACAGAGACTTCATGATGTATGGAAAGTCCGATCCGTCTCGGATATTTGAACACAATGGAGAAAGATATCCTATCAGGGTGTACGATTGGGTTGAAGACGTGCCGGCAGACAATTGGTTGTTTGTCGGCCATGATCCAAGACCCTTGATTGGTGTCCCTGACTTCAATAACTTTCAACTTGCCCCCCTTGTTAACAAAAACCAGAATGGAGGTGCAACAGTATTCCTCGACACAGGTTCAGGAAAAGGCGGTACACTCTGGGGAGCGGTAGTAAATAGTGCTACTAAAACCCTTGAAGGTTTTGTTAACTTTGGAAGTTAGACTATGAGGTTAGATTACAAAGGCAGCGGTAAGATCGGATTTACATGTAGTACTTTCGATCTACTGCATGCCGGACACATCACTATGTTAGAAGAAGCAAAACATCATTGCGATTTTCTAATTGTAGGATTACAAAGTGACCCTACTATAGATAGGCCTGGTGAGAAAAACAAACCGGTACAAAGTCTCATAGAGAGACAAATTCAACTAAGTGCTGTTAAGTATATAGATGAGATAATTGTTTATAACACAGAGCAGGATTTAGAAGATATGTTGCTCACCCTTCCTATAAATATACGCATACTCGGAGAAGAGTATAGAGATAAACCATTTACTGGTAAAGATATATGTGCTAAACGTGGCATTGAAGTTTTCTTTAATGGCAGAGATCACAGTTTCAGTAGTACCAGTTTAAGAAAGAGAGTAATAGCCGCGAGTAATGAATAACTACCTACGTGAGAATACATACTACCCAATAAGCGAAGAGGACATTGAGAAGTTTGCACACTCTGCAGAGCATCAAGGACACCCAGGGTTAGAGTACCACGTAACTAAAGACAAGAATCTTATTCGTACAACCTTTGTAAAGAACATGATCCGGTTAGGCAGAAAGTTAGGATTAAAACTTAACACTGTAGGTATGTTTACAGGACAACCTGGTTGCATAACTAGCAGACACATAGACGGCACACCAGAACATTCATTTACATGGAGAGTGGCTTATTACGCAAAGGGAGAGCCTGCACCAATTACTTGGTTCAAGCCGGTAGATAGCGACAAGGCTGTTAGACTACAAGAGATAGAACATGCAGGTGATATCAGAGATGTGCCTCCAGCAGGGTATACTGTAGTCGAAGCAGACGAAGTCGCACACACAGAATTGTTAGATATGCATAGTGCATTTGTGAGGACTAATCATCCACATCAATTGGACATGACTAATACCTCAGAGCCAAGGTTGACTATAACTGCAACCTTTACACCTGAGATATCTTGGGAGGAACTAAACAACAAACTAGATGAACTAGAGGGTCTAAATAAATGAAAATAATAAAAATATTATTCTGTTCACTACTTGCATTTGGTTGCAGTAATGTAACATCTCAAAACACTTCGGTCGGAGATATCCTATCAGAAACTAAAACAAAATATAAAGCACCTATGGTGTGCCCAGAACTTACAACAAAAGTTTGCAATGGCCCTGATAAAAGGACAGTAGACAAATACCCAAGGCACTATTGTAAATGTCTTAATAGAAGAGATGTTCAAAGAGCTTTGGAAATGATGAGCACAGGAAACTAGGAGTATACTATGGAATGGAATCTACTACACACAATGGTACTGGCTGTTTTTGTTGGTTTATCTATTGCTGCTATTTTAATTAGCATTAAGGCAGATAATAAAAGCAGAACAATATATGACAAACACTTGCATTCCAAACCCAGGGACGGTGATAACACATGAATCTAATTGAAACAGTTAAGTCAGCAGGACTGCTAGTAGCAGTTCTTATTATAAGTAGACTCATAGAGTTACCTGCAAATGTAACACCCCTGTTAGGACTTGCTGTATTCGCACACAGGATGAATTTAAGTCCTTGGTTATCAGTTGGCATACTTGCATTAACAGATTTCTTATTCTTAGGATTGTACGGTAACATGCACATTGTATATGGCTGTATGTTTGCGGCATACTTCATAGGAAAGTATATGAGCAATGTATATGCATCAAGTGTAGTAAGTGTTTTAGTATGGCACATCTGCGTTAATATGGGCCTCACGTTCCCTCCATTTTCTCCAGAAGCAATGTTGTTTGATATGAGATTACTTGCTAGTACGTTAGGCTTTGTGGCATTGTTAGACGTAGCACAACGCACTTTAGGCTTGACAAACGGTGTAAAGTCACGTATAATATAACATGAAAGAGAAGTTTATCTTGGCGTATATGGACGTTGCAGAAAGATTTGCACAACTTAGTCATGCTGAAAGAGCCAAAGTTGGTGCAATCATTGTTAAAGATGATCGCATTATCAGCATTGGTTATAACGGTATGCCAAGTGGCTGGGATAATGTTTGTGAAGCAGATGGCAAAAGCAAACCAGAAGTATTACATGCTGAAACAAATGCTATTGCTAAGTTAGCACAAAGTAACGAAAGTGGTAAAGATGCTTCACTGTTCTGTACACATTTACCATGTATGGAATGTGCAAAACTAATATACCAAAGCGGTATTAAAGATGTATTCTACAGAGTAGAGTATGAAGCCGCAAAAGGTTCTGGTAAAGAGTTTTTAATAGAGAGTGGCGTTAACGTTGCTCAATACTAATAGGTGATTATATGGCAGTAAAAAGTACAACACAAATGACTAAAGCAGAGTTAATCGAAGAGATTATTAGACAGCGAAACATCATTGGTGAGTTGAATTCAAAAATAGATGAACTCGAAGGAATGGCTATTCAAAGCACAAGTCGTCCTGTTGATGCAGATACAAGCAGGCTACTTAGTTCAATGAATGCAAGGATCAAAGAACTTGAATCTAAGATTAATGGATAAAGAAAGAGATCCATGGTTTGAATCCATGGACTTACAAATACCAGTGTTCGTGTACGGCACACTAATGTCTGGTAATAGCACTAGAGGTTTGCAAATGTTTCCCGACGCACAGTTAGTAGGCAAAGCGGAAACAAAAAAAGCAAACTTTTCTTTGTGGGACTTAGGTAACTTCCCAGCAGTTGGAATCAAAGGCAACAACAAAATACAAGGAGAGGTATGGAATGTATCGCAAGAAACATTCGATATCTTGGATCAAATAGAAGGTTATCCAAACTTTTACACACGACAGCAAGTAGAGACAACACAAGGAAAAGCATGGATGTACTATATTCCGAATGTCACTGACTACGAAGGTGTCGATCAAATCAAAGGAAGTGGTACAGTCAAATGGGAAAGGTCCTAGTAGCAGGAGACAGTTTCGGCGAATTCGCCGGGTATCAAAATCATTTCTCTTCTGCAGGATACACAGAACCACAACAAGGTTACAACTATGATGCAGAGTTCACACACTGGTGTGAGCAACTAGCAGAAGACTTAGATTGCGAAGCAGTGAGTCATGCCATAGGTGGTTCAGGTGTTAGCAGTAACTCATACGTTGCAATGCAACAACTACTCACAAATCAATACAATGTATGTGTGTTCTTTGTATCACATCACGAACGCACAATAGCAAGTAGGACTCTCAGCACAGAACAGTGGACAACAAATGTGTTACCAAACATAGCATTTGAAGAAGGTTCACTTGATCAAATATATAACCCAGAAGAACACGATCTGTACAGATATTATAAGTATCAATACCATGCAGATGGAGATCAACTAAATAAGCCGGTAATAACACACATAAACACACAAGATGTCGCAGACGCAGAAAATACTGCTAAACTGTTAGACATCAAAGAAATAACAACTAATGATTTAACATACTTGCAATGTAAGCCAGCATACAGTTTTGTTCATGACAGTGTTACTGGTGTGCTAGGACTCAAAGCATTATGCGAAGCAAAAGGTATTCCCATAGTGTTTGCAAGTTGTTTTAGCGGAAGTGTTATGGAAGCCATAAACAATATGGGCATTCGTATACAACACTTTCCTTTTTATGAAGTTGAAGCAGAGCATGGTTTTGATGTTAGACATGACTTTCCTAGTCATTATAACCAACAAGAGCATGATCACATATACAAAAAGTTTAAAGATTCTTATCCAGAATTCATTAAACTATATAAACAAAACTATTAAATAACTTATACAGGTACACATATATGGAAATAAAAGAACAATATTACAAATACAATACACGTGGTGACAAACCTTTTGCTCTAAGCGATTGGTTTGAAAACAGTTTAACTCGTGCTATTGCCCGTAAAGACTTTGTAACAGATGTCCAGCAATTGGGCAACGACCTCAAACAACAACTAATCGAATACAGAGAAAACAACAATGTGTCAACTGTTGCTATTGGAATGAGCGGCGGTATTGACAGTGCCCTTACAGCAAGTCTGTTCTTGAATGCAGGCTGGCGTGTGATTGGTAATGTTATGCCTGTTCACCAAGAACAATCAGAAACAGACCGAGGCATTGAAGTTTGTAAAGCATTAGACATAGAACACAACATTATAGATTTATCACATCCTTACGATGTCATGGTTGAATTCTACAAGCAAGTTGCTGTAGACTTTGACAAAGAATATGACGAAAACAGTTTAGAGCTTAGAGCAGAAAGCATTCGTAAAGGCAACATTCGTGCAAGACTGAGAATGATCACACTGTACAACCTAGCAGCCAAACACAAAGGCATAGTGGGTAGCACAGACAACTTCTCAGAACTAGCAGCAGGCTTTTGGACACTGCACGGTGATGTAGGTGATGTAGCACCTATCCAAAGTTTAACCAAGAGCTGGGAAGTGCCTGCATTGGCTGATCAAATGATGTTACCACAGAGTGTGATCCAAGCAACACCAACAGACGGTTTGGGCATTGATTCCGGAGACGAAAGTCAGTTCGGACACAGTTATGCAGAACTTGATTTGGCATTGTTGGACATGCTACACGAATACAATGTGGACGCTCAAGATCCAATATCAGGTGCAGAACCGGCAGAGCTCACAGACAAAGACAAACAGATTTTAAAGAGTGTTTCATGGAGAATTGGCAACACAGTGTACAAACGTGCTAACCCAATCAACTGTGAACATCCTACTTGCGGCGATTGGCGTTATCAGCAGTTGGCGCAACTTGATAACAAACTGATAGCAAATAATAACTAAGGAGAATATGATGGATCCAATCATTATCGGCTTAATTGTTGTTGCAATAATAGGCGGAGCAGTTTACTACTATAACAGCAGTAAATCAGAATCTGAGAAGCCAGTAGCCAAAAAGGCAAAAGCACCTGCTAAACCTAAAGCACCAGTAAGTGAAAGAGTTGCAGCTCTCAAAAGTGCAGATGCGGTCAAAGACTCACCTGCTGCCAAGAAGTTACCAACCAAGACAGCATTGTTGAAACTTACTAAAGCAAACATCGAAGAGAAAGCTCGTGAGTTTGACATTGAGTTAGACAAGCGAATGACCAAAGAAAACATGGTACAACACTTTCTCAAAGATGCTAGAGCAGCGGCTAGAGCACAACGCAAATAAGCATTAGAAATACCTGAAAGAAGCAGTGCGAGTCACTGCTTTTTTCTTGACCGCAACAAAGTAAACAATCATAGACCCAGAATACACACAGGGCGGCCGGAACACTACCTCCGTTCCGCAAAAATTTTTGATTTAGCCACACAGGAGTAAATAGTACACACAAGCCGGCAGAGAATATGCAAACTTGTCATATGGTTCTGAACAGTGAGATAAAACTATGGAATTGACTATACCAGAAAAACTACAACACAGATTGAATGTGCTAGAAGGCTGTTTGTGTGAAAATGTGCATATCACAGACCCTGATGGTGTTAGACGACTACTTCAACGTATCAAACCACATACCCACATGCTGAACATTGAAGACTACAACTATTATCTAAGTGCTCTAAGAATACTTGAAGAGCAAATACCCTATGACGGTTCCTAAGTGCTCATACATGCAATTTAACTTTGACATGTTAAAAGATATACCCAAATACAAACGTTTGCCTGTGCTGATAGTGCCTGTGCCCAGCACAAAGACTGCTAGTGAGGTTCTGTATAGTGTTAGAGAGTGTTTGGTGGAAACGTTTGACAAAGAATACTCATGTAGTGTACACAGTGTTCCTAGCGGCGGTACTATGATCAGAATAGAGCTGGATAACCATGAGCAGGTAGCATTAGCAGAATTCTTTAACTTGTTCCCTGGTGGAAGGCGACTATAAGCACACAAAAAAAAATACTGCGTAAAAATTTTTAGTATGCTGGTAAGTTGGTGAATCACAGTGTGTAGGCTGTACGCCTAAAGCTCAGTAACACAGTTCCTTTCGCTTTATACAGTGTAATGTGTTGAGGAGGCCTATATAGAGGGTAAAAATCGGATGTACGCAATCGATAGGCGCCACAGTAAGAAACCGTCGGTCGCTCAAAAAGAGCCTCCCCCCCGAAGGCTAATCTGATTCTAATTCTTCTCGAATCTTTTCTATTCTATTGTACATGTCCTCAAACATGTCTAGAGTGATCATCAACTTGTTAAAGTTCTCTTCGTCTATGTAACCACCATCGAACGTGTGGTCCACACATATACGCAGAGCGTCTACGGCAGTAACACCCTTGGGTGGATTGCCTTTGTATTCGGTGGGGAATTCGATAACGTTGTCTTTGCTCATTAGTGTAACACCGGCTCTAATACTTCTGTGTGCAGGTCTGCATTAAACACTTGTGTGCAGCCATCAACATCCTGCATGCCTTGTTCGCTACCAGTTAGCGTCAGCATGTTGTCTGTAGCATACGCCAGCATGTCGCTCAGCATAGTCTCCAAGTCGGAGGTGTAAACCAAGCCAGCATCTTCGCTGTCTGTACTTACGCAAATAGTAGCAGTGCCCAACACCGGATCGTTCGGATCGCCTTCGTCATACAAATCGCCAAACACAAACACAGCCTTAGTGCTCATTTGTCCGGCCGTAGTGCCACTGCCCCACAAGCCTTTGTACTCAATGCCGGACTGTATGCTGCCCAATTCCACTTCACAGTGTGCAACACCGTCTTCAATGTTCATGCTAACAGTTCCCAAACCAGCCAACATTGTTACAAACTTGTCGAATAACGTCATCTATGTTCCTACCTTTTTTGTTTACCTATGCGTGTATTATACTCTATATAGTGGGCTATGTCAACCTAAAACGCCTTTATAAATCAACAACTTATGCATAAATATGTGTATGAAGGTATCGGAGATAATAGTGGAAAGACCGGCACAGCCAGACCTGTGTCGCAGTTCAAAGTCGGATGAAGAGCTGGGTGCAAGTAATCTAGCCAGTTGTCGTTCACAAGGTCTTCGCAAACGCAACTCCAAGAAGAAACACACCATTGATGGCAAACGTGTCAAGGTGGGTGATCAAACAATCAAAGGCAAAAAGTACGGCGGTCCATTGCCGGACTATTCAGAATAGATAAACCCCCTGTTAAAGGGTGCCTACAACGCACTGTAAGCGTCTGTGTGCAACGTTTAAGCCGGATGGTTCTTATGATAGCAATCCGGCTCTAGCTCACGTTATACGACGTTTATTGCGCCTCGATCATGGAAAGCGGCACGTTGTATCTACTCCCTCTCATATCAACGATTGCCTTCTTGATCTTGATGCTCTGGATCACGCCGGGCGTTCTCTTGGTCTTCTGCACAACCCACACAGCGTCTCCTACCTTGAGACTGGCCTTTGCTGATGATGTTTTAACACCAGCAATGAATGATTGCAGGTCGTTCAATTCCGCCAATGAGAAGTTACCCTTTGCAATGGCATTTTGAATTTCAAATAATTTCATAAAAACTCCTACCTTTTTAATAAACTATGTGTATATTATAACGAATTTCGGATATAATGTCAACCACATATACACTATATAAAACAATAGGTTACACACATGTATACGCACATCTACATGTACATGTACGCATGTATGCACACACGGTGCAGCGAGTCCTTAGACATTATAAGTCCTTGATCTATAACAGAAATATTCCGGTTGCAATAAGTATAATATAGTGTATAATTAATTCAATTAAATAGGAAATTGAGGAATATTCAAAATGGTTTTATTATTCGAAGGTGATTATGTGCTGGCAAAAGGTGCTAACAGTTACGCTCGTGTTGTAGACATACTGGCAGACGACTATGTGTTGTTGGAATCAGGCGACCAAGTGTTGGCAGATCATTCCGAAGTTGCCGATTATCGTTCAGCAAAGGAATATGAGCAATTGATCAGAGGTGGTCAAGGCACTCCTTCTGCAATGCCATCGAGTCTGAATGTTTAAATTACCCACTTGGCTTCGCGGTGCTAGAGAAGGAGTTCCTGTATATAGTGTATTAAATAGATTGGTATTACCCAATATGCAATCATGGTTCTCATACACTGCTAGTACTAACGACAGCATTAGTGCGGAAATATCACAATCGCCAGAAATATCACAGCACACAGGTGCAATACAAGGTGGTGTGATCACATTAGGCTGTGAAACACTAGCATGTATGGCGGCTAGTTTGTGTGTGCCAGATTCACGTATAGTAGTGGCAACATCAATTAACACACACTATAGTGCAGCCTGTGAAGGCACTGTTACATTAAAGACACAGTGTATACACAGTGGTAGCAGAAGTGCCAATTGGCATGTGTTAGTGACTGATCAGAGTGGCAAAACCTGTGCAACCAGTACTGTGGCCATGGCCGTTTTGCGGCAACGATAACACACTATAGCGAAAACTTATCTTCACCCATGGGGGTTTTTATGGAAGGCGTTTTCAACTTCGACCCCCACGATCTTGCACTATAGTGTAAAACCCCCCTAATTAACCTTAATTAATCAATAAAACCACCACGTCGTAACGTATTTTAAACGTAGGTTTATGGAATCGTTATGGTTCTTTCACTATAGTGTGTATAGTGTGTATAGTGTAAACACTGTGAACTATAGTGTGTATAGTGTATTTTATAGTGTATATAGTGCTAATAAGTCTTTATATAGTGTAATATGTTCGTTGTATGCGTATAGTGTGTTATTTGACTATAGTGTGTTTATACCTATACAGTTATTAATAAGCAATATCACACACATTCCACCCGGTTCATTTGACCTAATGTCTACGAGTAGTAACAAAAATAGATTAATCATAATTAGCAGGTTTATACACACTATAGTAGTAGAATTCGTGACCAGAAATATAACAGGGTATTTAATAGATATTTTACGGAGCGGTAGGTGTGTGCGAATATTATTCAAATAGGTTGACATACACACCATAATATTCTATAATATATGTATAACAACAAAAAGGTAGGAGTTTTTATGTTAGAAGTAAGAATATTAGGCGAACAACCAGAGCCAAGTTTAACACAATCTGGTTTGACAATTTGTGACTTTGAAGTGAGAACCAAAGACGAATCATTGTTTGCACAAGGTAAACAAATAATTAATTCATATGTGAGTGCTAACCCAGAATTGGAAGGTTGTCAATTGTTTATTTCAGACCCAATGACTGTTGGTCTTTATCCATCACATGATGAACATGGTGAACTGTACAATGCAGAATCTAATCCTAGCCCATACAATTTTGATGAATTGGTATTGCAATTAGAAGCAATTGGTTTTTACGGTAAAGCGGCTGGATATAATTATGCATAATTATTTTAAACACGTCTTGAAAATGACAGTGATATTTGCAGTGTTTTTGATTTTGATGTTTGCCATGCAAGGTTGTGCAAATCCAGGCATAGACACAGAATATTCTAAATATCCAGGACCCAGTTTGCAAATACGCAAAGAACTGTATTTGGATGAACATGAGCGAAGCATAGAATTAAATTGCTGGATAGAATTAAGCAGTTTACCCAAACAGTATTGCATAGCATAAAGAATAGTGTATCTTCGGCACAAGCGCCAGGTTAAGCACTCTAAAGCACATAACCTAAATTGCAAAAGTCTACTGATCAACGACTATAAACCGATCAGTGTAGAACGTTCGAAGCCTGTATATTATTATGCAGGCTTTTTTATTTAATAAATACTGATATGGACACAGACACACCACTAGACAGCGACTTATTTGACGCACCCAAACCCAAGAAACGCAAAACCACTGGGCAATCAGCACCTGTAAACATCAACCCATATTCCAAATACACCATAATTGCATGGGTACCACATGTGGGTGCGGCACTGGCAGTACCAGATTTAATTCGAGATATTCGATCAGCAATGGGCGAACATTTTCCTGTTTTTTCCGTGAACGACATGGAAGAGGAAGAATGGCAAGAACATGGCGGAATACTCACTGTGGATTTGAGTGAAATAGAAGGTGACACCAACAAAATGGTGTGCCGATTGTTTGAAAAGGCTGATTATGTTTACTATGTGCATGAAGCATCAGACAAACGTGCCTGTGAAATAGCTCTGTTAGAAATCAGCACCAGAACAAACATAGAAGATTATGTGCATGTTGGCAATCCTATGGTACCAGAACACAACATGCATCAGCATTTGGATCATGCTATTGCTGTGACATTTTGTTGGAAAGAAGTGTTGAACATGTGGCATCAGGCTTTTCCAGGAAATTTTTATTCTGTGAGCAGTTCGTGGGCAGAGCATCAATACCCATGGCCAGTTACCATAGCAACATCACTTGGACCAGAAGCAGAGAATGGCCATGTACACATCGGAGCCAAAGAGTGGAGACAGCAAGTGCAAAGAGCAATAACTGGTGTTATCACGATCAATGCAAAGTGGCTCGCACAATTTATTCACAAGATGCCACAACATGCAAAATAAATTATATCAAGACATAGATCATTTACACCTTGAACCTACCACAGCCTGTGATGCATCGTGTCCGCAGTGTGCTAGAAATTGGTGGGGCAGTTCACATACCCCCAGAGAAATGTATCAAGGAGAATTTGATCCTGCTTGGGTAAAAAGATTTAAAATATTTAATTTCACAAAAATAACAATAAATGGAAATTACGGAGATATTTGTGCTCATTCAGATCCATTAAAATTATTAAATTCAATTAAATCAGAATGGCCACGTGTGAGTTTGCACATAGTAACAGCAGGTTATGGATTAACCACAGAACAATGGAAAGAAATAGGATATTTAGGTTGGATAGGCAAAGGCTGTTTGCCTGTGCAATGTGATTTCGGCATAGACGGAGTTGACAAAGAAACCCACAGCAAATATCGCAGAGGCACCGACTTAGACAGAGTATTAGAAAATGCTCATGCATTTATGGAAAGCGGAGGACAAGCCACTTGGGTAATGACTGAATTTGAGCACAATAAACACCAAGTTGAAGAAGCCAAATACCTAGCACAAACAATGGGTTTTGAAGGCTTTGTGTTGCGTCCTAGTATGCGTCATGTTGATTACATGCCAAGTCCTGTGGTAAATGATAATGCTGATATTATTGATTGGATCGGTCCGCCAAGAAATTCAAATCCCAATTTCGAAAAATCAATTAAAGGAATTCAACGTAATTTAAAAATAGCTCATGCAAAAAATCAATTTAGCAATAATAGAACTGATGTAAAAATACAATTTGCCACAGCAGTTGATTGTTGGGCAAAAAAAGAAAAATCAATTTATGTGGATGCCAATGGTTTATTGTATCCTTGTGGGTGGTTGGGCAAACCAATTACTTGGAATAATACTTGTGAAACATTAAAAACAGGAGTAGGATTTAATAATACTCAAAATAGTTCTGCAATTAATATATTGCAACACGAATTTTGGGAGAAATTAAATGACACAACCACAGATAATTCACTGAGTGTGTGTCAACGTAATTGTGGATTTAATTCTAAATTCACAGAACAAAGAAAAAATTCAAGTGTGGAGAACTTTAAAGATGTTGTGGACATTCGGGTGTAGTCATACCGCCGGACATGGATTACCGGATTGTATCAATCACGAAGATCATAATAATCCGTTAGCAGGTGTAAAAAGCCAATTTGGTTGGCCTGCAGAACTTGCAAAATTAATGGGAGAACCATTAACCAATTGCGGCTTTGGAGGTGTAGGTCCTACAGTTGCATGGTACCAGTGCATGAAAGCAGATATTCAGCCAAACGACACAGTGGTAATTATGTGGCCTTGCTGGGAGAGCAGAGTTGATATTTTAATTGATCCTGAAGTATTCACGCATTCTGATTCGCACACAATCAGTATAAGAAGTTGGGACGTAGATAACCATTTACCTAGCAAAGTGTATTTTGAAGAAATGTATTCTGCATATAATTTATGGTATCAATGGCATTTGTATATGACGCAAGTGCATTACCATTTTAATGAATTAAGAAAAAATGATAATATTAAATTAATTCAAACTTTATTCAATCCATATGAACCAGATATAGAGCCACCTAATTTCAGTTTATTCGAATTAACCAAGGTATATTTTGGGGATTTCAAGTATATGAATATGCCAAAAGCGGCTGACGGCAACCACAATGGCGTAGAAGCAAACAAATTATTTGCAAAAGATTTGTACGCAGAAATGAATAATTTGTAAGTTATTGAATTAATTGGAATTAATTTTCTTGCAATTAATTTAATTTATTGTATAATATACAAATATTCACAAGAGGACAGCACATGGCGTTCCAGACTTACACTAAAGATCCAATTGGCATGTTCGTTGAAAAGGACGTTGGAAACCATTTTGAGTATTCTGTGAATACTTGTCCTGACTTTGACGGCAACCGCGAATCGTATCCACATATTGTGTGGGTTGGCGGAGACAGTGTTGCTGGTATGATGGGCTATCGTTATGCCAATGTTAAAAAAACTGTGGCGTACATCATTGTTGATGAGGACGAAAATGGTCCTGTTTTAGAACGTTGGTCCCTCAAGAAGAACGTAAGTTACTGTTCTTAAAGGGTTATTTTAGATTGACAATCACGGTGTATGGCAGTATAATATACGCATACACACAAAAAACAACTAGGAAAGTTTATGAGCACTAACTTACGAAATGTACCAGGAACTAGTATTTTACAAACTCGTTTTGCGGGTGGTAAGGGCAAAGGTTCTTGTTTGCAACTCACTGTTAACAACAATAACAGTTTCCAAAACATCCAACTTACTCGCGAAGAGTGCCTTGCACTAGCACAAGAGTTGATCTTGTTTGCTAACGGTCAAGAGCAAGTTGACCCTGAAGAGTTTGCTGATGAGGAAGTGCAGTATCAGAAATCCTTTTTTGGATACATGGGCGACTAATGGCAATTGATATCTTACAAGAAGTCACCGACTGGGGTGATCTGAATGTGAACAATGGCGTGTACCATGTGAATGGTGCAGGCCAACTTGTCGCGTATCAAGTGGATCAAGAAGCCAAAGTGCAGGTGTTGAAAACTCCTAGCAAATTGTTTTCCAAGTCCAGACGCAAGTTTGTCAAGATTGGAGAACGCCCTGAAGAGCTGGCAAGCAACATCGTTGAAGTCAAAGGCTCTAAAGGTAATGTCTATTATGTTGACAAAGACAAGGCTACTTGTACTTGTCCTGGTTTCATGTTTCGTGGCAAATGCAAACATCTAGAGGAAGTGCTGAATGCTTGAACTTGTGGGGTTGATTGCTCTCCTGTATATTGCGTTCAAATTTATACCAGACTTTTTGATGTTTCTGGTTAAATTAATTATAGGACTTTTTGTTTTAGTACTGTTCATTAATGTGGTGCTTTGGTTGTTTACATTTTGGCCAGTGATTTGGATAGACTTCTCATAGGGGAATTTATGAGTATTACAGATAAAATTACGGTTTGGGTATCCAAACTAGAAAATGTTTTTGCAAGGCGTATCCTTGCTGTTCTTGTTTACACAGCCTTAGCAATCATCATTGTGATAGGTTTAGTTCTTGAAGTTATATGTGAGATTGCTGTAGCAGTTTGGGATAAACTGAAACAAAACCATAGAGAAAATGGGCATCTCGTAAAAGACTTTATCAACAGTTTCAAGGAGACTTGGTGAGGCCTACCGAAGTAGATTGGGAAGTACACGAATCGCAGTTAATCGTAGACAATCACAAGCAATTTGTTTATGACTGTGATCTGATACACAACAAGTTCAAAACACAATACCCAGACAAAGACAGCACCTGGTCCTACGGCAAGTATAATGTTTTTGCTCTTGCAAGTCCATTGCCATTGTGGCATGATCTGTATAGTGAGCTCAGTCATATTGTTCGCGGCTATTTGCGTAATCATAAACATTTGTGGATGCAAAGTTGGATAAACTTTCACAAGGCAAACGAAGTGCTAGACTGGCACAATCATTATTGTCCTTATCATGGATACGTTTCCATTGAGCCTCATAACACAACCACACTGTTTGAAGGCTACAAAATAAAAAACGAAATAGGCAAAATCTATATTGGGCCTGGCGATAGACAACACAAGGTTAGAGTTGACGAGGAATTTGATACTCCCAGAATCACACTAGGGTTTGATGTCACAGACAGACCAAACTCTTTACCATCAGGACATTGGAGTTTTATGCCATTACTATGATACTTTCAAACACTTTCAGCATTTGGTACAACAGACGTTTCGCCAAAATAGTCAAATTAGAACATCTGTACGCAGTCAAACGTAGGCTTTGGTTTCCTTTGCCTTTTGTGTTGTACAGAGATGAATACTTAGACATAGATGCCATCAAGCCTCGTAAAAGCATTGAAGGCGGAGTGTTGTACAGCAAAGAAAACAACTTCGGTTATAAAGATCCAAAAGTATGTTGGTGGAGCACACCTGCACAGGTTAGGAAGTATTGTCTCAGAAACAATATCGACGAAGTCATAGATGCTATGGAAAGATTGGTAGGATTTGTGCCAGAACCAATACCACCTTTGGGAGAATCTGAGGTAATTATTAACATACAACAGGAACGTGGTCTTTGCAAATTAAAAGGACACACAACAAACCAAATTAGACATAAATGAAGATAGCACTCACAGGACACACCAAAGGTATTGGCCTTGCTACTAAAGAATTATTAGAAGCGGACGGACATGAAGTAGTTGGTTTCAGTAGAACCAATGGCTTCAACGTGATGCGGCCCAAAAACATTGTGAAGAACGCACTCGATTGTGATGTATTCATTAACAATGCTTGGATGCCAGATGCACAACCAAGATTGCTGTATCTCATGTATGAAGAGTGGCAACACAAACCAAAGCACATAATCAATCTTAGTTCAACAGCAGGTGACTACCCAGACTTCTTTGGCATGTGGGGATTCAATAGTTGGGTACCATATGTTTCAGATAAGCAAAGACTAGACGAGGCAAGTTACAATCTCAGTAGACTTTGGAAGCCTGGCATGTGCAAAGTAACCAATGTTAGACCTCATTGGGTTCGCAGTGATGCCATAGAAACATTCATGGGAATGTTGAAGAAAAAGGACCTACCTTTACTAGAGCCTGATCAGGTTGCACAGATGGTAAAATGGGCAGTTGATTGCCCAAAAGACGTGCAAATGCGTAGATTTGACTTTGATGCCGGCAGTCATGTAGGCTAAGTTGTTGATTTATAAGCCGGTTTTTTGGTTGACTTAGCACCCTTTTGACCGTATAATATATGCATAGGTTGATAAAAACGGTAGGAAATTTATGTCAAAACTAGTAATTCAAACTCAATACAAAGAAAACTATGCCTTTGTTGATGGCGTTCTCCAGACTGGTGAGGATGCTTATTGGAAGTTCAAGGGTGGTTCTACTTTTGTTGTTGAAAACTTGAGCACTGATATGATCAACAAGATTGCCAAGAACGGCATTCCTGAGTTGGTCAACCTAGTTGAGTACAGCAACGATGCTTCTCAGGAGTACATCATCGACTGGGAGATCGCAGATGATGATGCAGTGGTTTGTGAGTCTTGGGAGACTCCTATAGTTTTGTCTTTTGATGAGGAGCACCAGGAGTGGACTGCTACTAAGTTCACCGATAATCGCCCTGACGAAAATGGTTATAGAGGTCACATGCGTGACGAAATCCTTGAGCTCACAGAAACTTGGGTTATGGCTCCTGGCCAAAAAAGGTCAGACTATGATAGCAAGTACCTCATGCAGGACGGTGCAGTTGTTCCGTATACAGGTATTCGTCAATGGATTAGGGATTACGCATAATGTTTACAATGACATCAAAACCGCACTTCAGGGGTCAAGGTATTCAACGCATATACAAGTTCTCAAACGGACTTCAGGTATCTGCTATTCAGTCAGAAACCGCATACGCCAATGACGATGAGTGGGAGATTGCTGTGATGTATGCAGATGGCAGTTGGGCAACCAAGCAGGTGTTTCCAGATTCGTGGGATGATGTAATTGGTTACATCTCAGACGAACGTTTAATTAAAATGCTAGAAAAGGTAGATGCTTATGGCAGTAAAGAAACCGAGTAATTTTACTCATGCAAAAAAATTTGCACTCATAGATACTAATTATAAGAAGCTCACAGTTCCGATGGAGTTTCTTCCTACACTTTTGGAAAACTGTTTTCTCACAGAAACAGAATACCAAGAAGGAGAGTATGAGCCTGTGGGAGTAATGGATATTCGCAAGGTAGAAATCGTAGATGGGTTAGCAATTGATCATGCTATTGCACAACAGAAGTTAAGGTCCTAAAATTGGCTAAACTGTATTTCCAACTGGACGAGCCTGCCAGAATCAGCACTGGAGCCGTTATGAAACCAGGTAACTATTACATAGAGAATATGGATGGTTTCACCTGTGCAAATGATGTGTTCAAGGTCGCCATCAGCGATAAACACAGAGACAAGATCAGTTCAATGTGGCTACAGTATAATAATAAAGAAGTCGTGGACTTGAAGAACCCAGATTCTGAGGTGATTGAAGATCCAGGACATTTGTCAGAGTTCGCTCAGGCAAAGTTAACAGCCAATGCATGGGGTAAGCCTGTAGTTCTCAGTCAAAATTACCCAATGGGAAGTGCAAGGTTTTTAGGAATGAATAAAAATGGCAGTATCCGCTAAAAGGCATTTAGCAAAAGCAGTTACATGGAGAATTATAGCAAGTATCACAACAGCACTAATAGCCTTATATTTTGGCCTACCGCAGAAAGCAGTAGGTGCAGTTTTCGTTGCAGACTTGATTATTAAGTTTGTTTTATATTATGGACATGAACGACTATGGTACAAGTTCGTGTCATTTGGCCTTAAAGGGCAAGACAGAGAGTAGATGGATGGATTAAAGTATTTTGGAAACTTATGGAAAACAAAGATGGCAAGTGAACCAAAACAGGATGTAGCATCTGAAGAAGTTTTAGCAAATCGCATAGACGATGACGTTGTACTCACCACTCCAAAAGGTAATACTTTAACGGTTGGTGAGGTTCGGCATTCAAAAAGAATCTATAAGAGTGCTACACCCAAACAAGATGCTAGTTGGTATATCAAATGGGTTGCAAGTGCGTTCATACTAATATCTGCTATATTCAGAGTAAACAATATGGAGCTCGACGATCAAGTGGCAAACCTACTTGACAATATTTTTAGTTTTGTTGGCGTAGCAGGTTGGATGATAGTTGGCTTCTTGTGGAATGACAGAGCACTCATATTGTTGAATGCTGTATTGTTCTTCATATTAGCAAGTGGACTATTAGGACATATTGCGAGGGCAATAGGATAATGTCTAGATACGCAATCACAGGAATAGGTATTGTAGATACATTAGGTAATGACCCACAACAATGCTGGGAAAATTATATCAACAAAGATCACTTTCCTGTGCCTGTAAAAGAATCACATCCTGGCGTAGACGGTGTCAAATGTTTTTATGCAGATTGGGAATTAGATAGACCTGAAGGAGTACGCGGACCTACATATGGTAGTTTAGAAAAAAACAATTTATTAGCACTACATGCTGTCAATCGAGCAGTCAAAGATGCACCACAAACTAATAATGTAGGTGTGGTATTCACATCTCTTTCAGCAGAAGAACCAACTAAGATGCAGTTTGCAAGTTGGTTACTAGGCATGGGCAGACGACTTAGGCCCAAGCAACAATTACAACATTTACAAAGTTATACCAGTAGTCTTATATCACAGGTTTGGGACTTCAACGGAGGAAGTCTCACAGTTGGCGCGGCATGTGCAACCACACTCTACGCATTAGATTTAGGTATGAAAATGTTAGATGATGACGATCTTGACTATGTGGTTGTTGGAGGAGCAGAAAGTTCTAATCACATTTGGGGATTAACTTACTTCAATAGCCTTGGTGCACTAGGATCTCATTCAGCACCTTTTGACAAAGGTCGAGACGGATTCATCATGGGGGAAGGGTCTGGTGCACTAGTTGTTGAAAAAGAAGAAGTTGCCGTAGCCAGAGGTGCAAAAATATATGGGTATATTCACAGAGTAGGCAAAAGCAACGACGGTGCAAGAAGTAATCCTACAGCACCAGACCCATTAGGCACAGGAATAAAGTTAAGCATGATGAGAGCAATGATGAAGTCAGACATTGGTCCCGATCAAATAGCATTTGTAAATGCTCATGCCACAAGCACACCTGCAGGAGACGATTGCGAGTATAATGCAATACAAGACCTGTACCCAGAAGTACCTGTTACAAGTTTTAAAAGCAAGATTGGACACTCTTTAGGCTCATCAGGTATAATAGAAACAATTTATACGTTAATGGCGTTACAGAATAGCACCGTACCACCTAACCATAACATAAAGAATTGTGTTCACAAGCATGTCCCCACAGAGGCACAACCAACTAACAGAAACTTTGCTCTTAAGAATGGATTAGCATTCGGAGGTAAGAATGCAACAGTTCTACTTGAGAAAGGACCAGATAAATTATGAAGATTGAAGATAGAAAACCTTATTGGTTTACAGATAAAGGCGTAAAAGCCGTTGAAGAGCAGAAAGATGCCAAGTACATTGGTTATTGGGCAGGCAGGACCAACTTGGATACTTGGGGAGAAAAGCCTCTCGATGTATTTTATGTCGAAGATCCAGAAGAAGGCTTCTCCAATTACTTTGGACTGATTGTCAAAGACGATAAAGTGCTGATCACCGATGCACTAAGTTGTTTCCGAGATCCAATGATAGGCATTGTAGAAAACGACATAGTTTATGTTAGTAGGTATAGGCACGACTATGTTGAAACACCCTCAGGCAAAATCATCGATGGTGGCAGAGACTATGTTAAGAGTGATGTTGAACCAGAATCGATGATAACCGTCACCGTAAAAGATGGCGAATTTATTTTTGAAAAGAAGGCTGAACTCGATGAAGAAGAAGGCTACAGACATCCACGATCCAAAGAAGACGGCTCCGGAGACGGAGCAGACGATGCACTCGATATCACAGAATGATGATATTATAAAAATTGATTCTTACTCACATACAGATGCATCTGGCACCATTACCACGATAACAGATCCATACATTCAATTCACTGACATTGACTCTGCATTTCCGAGTTATTACACATCTTACTCAGATATGGGTGATACCACTTATACTATCAGCGATAGTGATAATCTAACTGTAACCACATCTGTAGATCAAACACCCGATGATGATGTTGAAAAAGCAGAATTAATCCTACGAGGTATTTGTCCAGCATGTAGAAGAAGTGACGGCAAACACGACTTTACTTGCCCTCACTATGATTACAGTGTAGACGGCATCACTATCAGCACTAAGACAGCAGGGGCAGGCGTGATCACTGTGGGCAACCATTCCATCACAGAAGAAAAACTTGAAGTTCTTGATAGAATTATTGACGCAGTTGGTGACGACTTGGATGAGTTTTTAGATGTAATTAAAGACACTATCAAAGACAAAAAAGGTTGACGCAGAACAACTAAGACTTTATAATACTAGGCATGAATCCAGTGAAAGAAGATACAGCAGAAGTAATCCATACTCAGGTCAAAGAACAGTACAAAGAAAGTACTATGAGCAAGGCCGGCCGGTTGGCAATGGAACTTAATGCTGAACGAAGTAGGCTCCGCGAGGAAATGCAAGAACTACAAGATCAAGTAGATCTCTTTTCTCCAAGCACACCAACAGGCACCATAGATAGTTACGTCAAATGGATTGCAACAGGTCTTGCTGTGGCCGGTGTGTTCTTACAAAGTGCTGGATTCATAACAGAAGGTAAAGTTGCATACGCACTGAGCAGTATCGCGTGGGTTTATGTCGGTCAATGTTGGAATGATAAAGCAATAATGATCGGCAGTGCTATCACAGGCACGTCAGTGTGTATGAACTTGGCTCAACTGATATAGGAAAAATACCATGGCAAAAGCCAGTAGAATGCTAATTTATGTGGTAGTAGTACTGTTTTTAGTTATGTGTACGCACCCGGTTGCGGCATAAAAAGTATGTAAAATGCTTCGAAAAGTACTAAGTTTACAGTGATATTGCTAGATTTTCGCAAATATTGAGAGAAAATTGAGATAATCTGCAAAAACACTTGACTTAAATACATTTCTATTGTAAAATATAACCAGTATGCGGGAGAACTGTAGGATTTCTGATCCTCGGTTTTCCTGTCGTATTATAATAAAAAGAAGGAGGATTTTATGTTTAGTAAAATCACATACGATAATGTCGTGAAAGGATTGATAACAATTTCGTTATTGTTCATGGCATTCGGTGCCAAAGCCGCTGATTTCAGTGGAAACATTGGTATCAACTCTGATAATTATTTCAGAGGCATTAATATAAGTGACGGTCTTGGTTACTCTGCAATGGCAAAAGTCGATGCAGGTAATCTATGGGGCGGAGTGAAAGTGATGTCAATGGAAGAATCGTCGGATCTAATGACTATTGCTGGCTTAGGTTATAGCAAAGATATAGCAGGCGTTGGAATCAACGTGGCCTATATAGACTATGGCTTTGAAGGTATGTCATTGGAAGGATGGGAAGAAGTAGGCGTTGGTGCCGACTTTGGTCTATTCAGAGTACAATACTACAAAGGACTTGATGATGCTGGAGATACTTATGGTATTTCTACAGGCATTTTGAAAGTGTTTGATGTTGCTTATGGCGACAGCGACCTTTCAGGTTCTTGGTTTGAAATCTCTAGATCATTCGATTTAGCAGGTGGTAAAATAAATGTAGGATATATTGATCACGAAGATAATGAAGATGACTTCATTGACAGAGTGAGTGATGTTGATAACTTTTATGTTGGCTACTCGTATAACTTTTAATCAACTGATATAAAGTTGAAGCCCTCTTCGGAGGGCTTTTTTTTGACTATTTTACCCAACGTCCTGTTATTATCAAATGTGATACACGTGGAGATGTATATTGTAATGCTATAGCTCTCACCTTGTACCTCAATACTAATTCCTTCATAACATATACGTCTACGTTTTTGTGCCAGCGTCTCCATCGCGGCCATGCTGAAGACTGGAACGCAACATCATAGCAGTCGTCCTTGATAGTATCTTTTAACACTCTGACAGATATGTATCGATACTTTTTATAAAGGATAGATTTTTTAATCATAGCATTGTATATATCATATATTGCGTTATAAGTCACTGTTATACAACACTTTTTGCACCTATGTACAAAAAAGGTTGACTTTATTTTTAGAGAGTGTATAATATGCGAACATTGCAATAATGCAATGCAACAATTAAGGAGACGTATATGTCAATTTCGACTACTACAACCGTGACTAAAGAGCAAAAAGTACTTGAAGCTCTACAGTCAACAAATAAAGGCCTTACAGCGGCTCAAATCGAAGCACGATTTGGTGTTGGTAATGCACGTTCTACAGTGTCTGCACTTAGAATGAAAGGTTTTGCTATCTATGCAAACCAAAACACTGACACTAAAGGAAGAACTAAGACTTTCTACAGACTTGGTACTCCTTCAAGAGCAGTTGTTGCTGCAGGCTATAGAGCCTTAGCTGCAGGTCTTGTCTAATTGTTAGATCTTTAAGGCAAAGAAAAAGGGTACGCAACGTACCCTTTTTTTGTGATCTAATACAAGCGATTATTTTTGATAAAGTCTGGCATTCCTTGTTGAAGGTTTACCTTACCTTGTCTATCGTTTTTAATCTCTCTAATTAACTCACGGTTAATAGCTCGTCTTAAACTTGCTATTTTACTCCTAGTCATTTTTCAGACCCCAACGGACGCCACGGTATACACCTGACTTCTGCTTGGGTTGAATTGACTGTTTGGTCTGTTGGTTGGTATACTTTGAGCCTCTGTAAACGCCTTGAAAGTTAGCAGAACTGCTACCTTCAGTACTTTTATTAGTGTGCTCTATACCTCTATAGATGTAAGTCATTTTCAACATCCTCCTCTTTTCTCATTAAGTTAGATGCGTTCCTTCGACTTTCGGTCTCGTTCCCCTTTCGGGTACTTGCTTGCCTTTGTTCAGATGAGAACAAAGAGGTTTTCAGGTCTACTTCCGTCCACCGCTACATTTAGGGTGGATGAACGAAGAGCGTTCCTTCGGCACCTTGCCTACTTCCGTTCACTACAAGAGTGAATGAACGATGTATGATCGTCAATGTACCTTAATATTGTATAGACCAATTCCCGAAGGGTGCTCTATACTTGTAAAGGTACAAAGACTTTCATACAATAATATTTATACTTTTACCGTGCAATTCTAGTAAAAAACGGCTAATCAGAGCATAAGTACTTGAAAAATAAGTGAGTTTTTTGGTTGACTTGGCCGTTATATTTTTGTATAATATGTGTATAGGTTAAAAAGAAAGGTAGGAAATATGACACAATTCTTAATTATAAACAAGCATAACATGAGCATCCACCGTGAGCCTACTAGGGCTACATGGGGTTCTAAGGCTTATGCTAGTGAAGGTGCCGCAAAAGCAGGCATCACAAGGACCGTGAAGTACTACCAGAAGGCAATAGATGATGTTGCTTCTGTAGTTGCTGACGGTAAGCCAGAGTACCACTCAAGGTACTACAACATGTTCAGAGACGCAACTGATCCGGCTCTGGGCAGAACTCACGTAGCTCAAAGAGACAACTATGTTGTTATGACTGCTGATGAATATGAGCAGGTTGAGCCAATGGTTGAGAAAACAAACATGATGACTGGCAAGAAGTTTATGGAGAGCATCAATACTCCAAACTATATGTCACCATCATCTGAAGCATATTGGAGTGCATAATGTTAGTTGATTACAAAATTTTAGAAATTGACAATGACGAATCAAACTACGCAAGTGGTGGTTCGTCGTTGCAAGGATACATCACTGAGAGTTATTATAACTTGATTGATGTTTTTGGTGAGCCTACTCACTCTACTGCAAGTGGAGATGGTAAGGTACACACCGAATGGGTATTGCGTTTTAAGTGCATTGAAAAAGATGCAACTGACCCAGATGATTGGGAGATCATCTATGCAACAATTTACGACTGGAAAGAGGAAGGACCTCAAGTTGCAAGACAGGCTTCCTCATACAGGTGGCATATTGGTGGTGAGAACTACATGGCACAAGACGTAGTGTCCAAAGCGATTGAGGATCATTTCTCTCGCAATGGATAAAAAGCAACCGCCTGTAGCTCAGTTGGATAGAGTGTCTGGCTACGAACCAGAAGGTCAGGAGTTCGAATCTCTTCAGGCGGGCCAATTTGAAAAGAGGTGGAACGAAATGCTAAAGAGCATTGAAATGAGAAAAAATTATATGTATCCAAAAGGTACATTTGAAACAATCACCATAGATGATGTTAGACCTCCTGCACCAGGAGATAGCGATTACATTGATGAGGAGAACGGCCAATGTTGCTGTGGTGAGTATAACTGTGAACAATCTTATGAACATTGGACAAGTGGGTGGTAGTATGTACGATTTGAAACCTTGGGAAATAATTCAAAAGTTAGAGTCTGACAACAGTAGGCTTTTCAAGGAAGAAGTTGTTGCTGAGAACATTGGCAATTCTGAATTTGTATGGGGACTAAGACTTGCTCTTGATCCTCTGGTTACGTTTGGTGTTAAGGAAGTGCCTGAGAAAAAAGATCCAACAGGTGCTGGACTAGACATTGATGGGTTTGATCAACTTGCCTCAAAGTTACGGTATCGTGAACTAACAGGTCATGCCGCACGTGATGCTATCCTTATTGCAATGGCTAAGGCCACACAAGAACAATGGAACGATTGGTACAGAAGAATACTAATTAAAGACTTACGATGTGGTGTAAGTGAAAAGACTATAAATAAGGTTAAGAAAGGAACTGTTCCTGTGTTTGGTTGTATGTTGGCACACGACGGTGCTAAACATGAGAAGAAGATCGCAGGTGAGTGTTTCATCGAATACAAATATGATGGTGTGCGGATTATTGCTATTGTGCAGAATGGCAGTGCAACCTTATATAGTAGAAACGGCAAAATCCTTTCCAACTTCCCCGGCATTGAGGAGGCATTATCCCAACCACACTTTGATGGACTTGTCTTCGACGGCGAGGTTATGTCCGAGGACTTTCAAACACTTATGAAGCAAGTGCATCGCAAAGAAGGTGCACAAACAGAAGATTCGTATCTAGCAGTATTTGACATGCTCACACTTGCAGAGTTTAACGCAGGTGCAACAGACATGTCAGCACTTGATAGACGTGAACGTCTTCTTAGTTACGAACCACATTTCAATTACAGACTACAGTTAGTTGACGCAGTAAAAATTGATTTAGATACTGACGAAGGTCGTACACAGTTTGCACAAATGAATAAAACTGCATTGGACGAAGGCTATGAAGGATTGATGATCAAGCCTGTTCATGAAGGATACAAGTGCAAAAGAAGTCATGCCTGGCTAAAAATAAAGCCGTTCATTGAGGTTACTCTCAAAGTCGTAGGACTTGAGGAAGGTACAGGAAAGAATGAAGGCTTGCTAGGCGCCCTAGTTGTTGAAGGGGAGGACGATGGCAAGTTCTTTAGAACTAACGTAGGTTCAGGTCTCACAGACGAGAACAGACAGCAAATTTGGGATAACCAAGATGCTGTTTTGGGACAGTTGGTTGAGATTAGAGCTGATGCTGCTACGCAAAGCCAAGATGCAGAGGACACTTGGAGTCTCAGATTCCCAAGGTTCAAAACATTCCGTGGCTTTGAATTTGGAGAGAAACTATAGTGATGCAGAGAATAGCGGAGTGGCTACACATCTGTAAGATACATTGGAAAGAAATATTTGCTCTTTCATTTATCATGCACTTTGTTTTTGATATATTCATATTCTGGTTAGGATATTTATTTGGGAAATTATCATGATTTTACATCCTGAAAGTGGCTGGGAAGACGAGCGTCGTAAGAAAGAACTTTCTGAACGAGAGAGGGTACTAATGGATCCTCTTGCCGCAAGTCAACGCAGTGACGCAAAAAATAAAAAGAAGAAAGACCAAGACAAACAAAACATCAGCGATTGGGTCAAAGGTCAAATGGGATTTGGTTCCTGATTTAAAAGGTGTTGGAAACATCTGCCTCTTTGGCGTAACCTATCACGAACCAAGCAAAGTTATTTAAAATCTAAAATTCTAGATTCTTCTTTTTTCTTAATGAAGTCTGCAATTACTTCTGCTTTTTCATTCTTAATTACATGAATGATTGATTCTGTGAGCCTAATCTCACGTCTTACTAAAGCCATTCTTTCCATTAAGTCTTGTAAGCATTGCTCATAGTATTGCAATTCTTCTCTCTTCGCTTGACGGTCCTCTAATAAGTCAACAAGCATTATTAATTTGGACTTGTCTTGCTCCATAAAAATATTTATCTAATAACGTGAGTTTAATTGTTATTACAAAAATATTACAAAAAGAGCCATTAAAGTTAACTGATGTTTTAACTTATGGTAAATAGTCATTGGAAGTAAATCGCACAACGCACTTCCACAACAATGATATTGCTGACGCTTCGGGCCCTTGAGCCTACACTGTGTATGTGTGAGGAAGGTCAACCAAAAAGTTAAGGAACTTTTATATCACTGAGCTATGCTCGAGAGAGGTAGTGAACGCGAGTGCTAATTTTAATTAGACTCAGGAGAGACACAATGACAACGTTATCTAGAGTAGGTAACAAGATACTTGACGGATGGCATGAATTCAAGGACAAGTACTGCATCGATGGAAAAACATGCAATGATATTGCATCCATAGGCGGACTTTTATTCATGGTTTGGTTCATGTATCTCGCCATGCTACCCATATTGTAAAAGACACGAGTGCCGTGGGCATTCAACAATTAAAGGGCCTACTTTCCACAGTAGGCCTTTTTTTATGCCATAAATATCACATACCAATTGACAACACTATAAAAGGCTGTATAATAGAAACAATGAACGTACTAGAACAATACATTGATGTATTTGAAAACTTAGATGCAGATGAAATCTATGAATCAATGATTAGTTTAGGTTCATCGGTTGCATACGAAGTTGACCGTGACGCAAAAAACTTTGTTCACGGATGCCAAAGCCAAGTTTGGGTAGAAGGAGATGAACAACCAACAGGATGGGAGTTCAAACTAGACTCAGATTCATACATGGTTAAAGGCATTGGAAATGTGTTGTGTAGATGCATGAGCGGAATGACAGCAGAAGAAATTGATCAAATTACCTTTTATGACTTTCGTGATCTAACACAGTATTTTAGTCAGCAACGTAAACAAGGTATGCAGGCAGTTATTAATAAATGTAAACAAATTAGCAGAGGATAATATGAATTTTGTACCATATGTAATTGAGAAAACATCAGCAGGCGAACGTAGTTACGATATCTACAGCAGGTTGTTAAAAGAACGTATCGTATTCTTGAATGGAGAAGTAAATGACCAAGTGTCCAACTCCATATGTGCTCAGTTGTTGTTCTTAGAAGCAGATGATCCTGATGCAGATATTAGTTTTTACATTAATTCTCCAGGTGGTGTTGTAACATCAGGTATGGCAATGTACGATACAATGCAATACATTAATCCAGATGTGTCAACTATTGTAATGGGTCAAGCGGCCAGCATGGGTTCATTCCTTGCTAACGCAGGTGCGGCAGGTAAACGTTATATGTTACCCGGTGCTAGACACATGATACATCAACCACTAGGTGGCGCCCAAGGACAAGCAAGTGATATAGAGATCCGTGCAAAAGAAATTGTGCGTATCAAACGTGAGCTTACAGAAGCATACGTCAGGCATAACACTGCTGGTAAAACATACGAAGACTTCGAAGCAGCCATGGATAGGGATAACTTTATGACTTCTCAAGAAGCATTAGAGTTTGGATTAGTGGATAAAATCATTACCACAAGAGCCGAAGATCAAGTATCATAATCCCATAAATAGTATAATAACAACTATTATGGAGAGATTATGGCAGAGATCATGGCTGTAAATATTATTGATCCAAGGAAGCCTATTACAATTACTCCTTCTGCTGAGGAATATTTTAATGATTATATATCCTCTCAAGGTGCAATAGGTGTAAGATTAGGTCTTACAGGCGGTGGGTGTGCAGGCTTTGCATACGACTGGGACTTGATCAAAGAGGATGTCGATAAGCAAGAAAAGTACGTTCAAAATTATGATAAGTTTGTTTTTGTGCTAGATGAAATGGCCAAAGATTTACTTGAAGGAAGTACAATAGATTTAGAACAGAAGGGTATTAGCAAAGTTATTGTTGTTAATTCACCTAAACAAGCATCAGCATGTGGATGCGGAGAGAGCATAACATTTAATGAGTAATGCAGTTTTCATAGAGTATAGATTTAATCCTGAGATTAATGATTATGAGAGTGTCACTAATCGTATGCTAAGTCTTGGATTCAATCAACGTAGCACACATACAGTGAGCGGCGTTGAACTTTGGATTCAAAGCAGAGCAATAATATTATTAAAACCTGACCACACTTTTAACCAAGAAGGCCAAGTGATGGGTTTGGGCACTCTTAGTAAAGATCATCCCATGGATTATATGAAGGACATATACTTAGATGAAGCCACAGACTTTTATGTGAAAGAATGTGATAATGGATTCAAATTTTACTTTACTGAAACTGACAGTTTAAATCATTTATACAAGCCTGTAAGCAGAACGCAAGTAAAAGGTAGCGGCATTAATTCTTTTACAGGATTATTGATGGATACAACTAATACAGATGTATTAAACACCATGCAAAAAATAGCAGAAAAAGTAGAAGAATCAGGAAGATATACAAAATATATTTTCAAGAACAAGTTCACTGTTTTTGTAGAGAAGAAGTTTGATGCTGGTGTTAAGTTATTGGTATCAGAATCAAGCGATGTGTTTGCAACAACAAGTTATATGATTGCTAGAAGTGTTGACTTGCTAGACTTTCCTACACCAATAGAAACAGGCAAAAATTACGGCAGTATAAATTCAATGATTAGAGGATATAATTGTAGAGCATTTGGCTCAGGTAAAAGTTACAGTATAGAAAATTATATACCTGCAAAAGATTTTAATGTTGACATTGCATACAGAACCAGAAAACAATATATTAAAATAAAAGAAGAAACCTTAGAATACTATGACAACCTTGTTTCGCAGTAGTGTTTATCAAGAAATGTATCCTGATGATAAAATGATGGAAGCATTTGGAACACTCACACCTAGTGCCCAAGTAAGGAATGCATATTTTTTTGATTTATGGATGAAGAGAAGAAGCAACAGTTTTGCACTGGAGCCCAAGGACAGAGAAAAAGCAAAATGTATATTAAAGTCTTTGGGTTTGAAAGAGATGTGGGACTATCAAATCAGAGATAAAGGTATTAGATTCGAACACAAACAGGACAGTGCAATGTTTAAAATTGCATACAAGGAAAATGGATAGACAAGATTTTGAACAAATGAGCCCGGAGAAGTTATTAGACAAGATAACAGAGCTCAACAAAAGATTATTTAAAATGAATCAACGCTCGCCGATGTATAATCAAATGAGAGCAATCATTGCAGAAGCACAAACCGTATATCAAGAAGGTTTGCAAATGGCTAGATTCGAAGCACAAGAAAGTGGACGAGACGAAGTAATCAATATTGGAGACATTGAAAGCGAAGTCTACACACCAGACTACGGAGACACATCAGTGTTAGACACCGTAGTAAAATCCTACACAGGAGGTAATAAAAATGCCAGCGACACTTGAACAATCTCATACTGTAAAAATTGCAGTGTTTGATACTAGACAAAGGTATATAGAGCAAAAGAAATTTACAATCACATATCAAATGTTTTCTCTACCAGAAGAGAACGATGTACTAAAACAATCCAAAGCACAGAATAGTGCATATCTAAAAATAGGTTTATTTCTCAATAATCATTTAGATGGAACATTAGCATTCACTATGGATGATATGCCTATGGCAGGTAAGTTTTTATCCGAATATGATAATGGGTTTATGGTATTACCAGATTTAGATGATGTAACTATACTAGAAGCATTACATAGAAAGTTTAGTGCTCTTGCAGGAGAGATGACTATTATCACAAAGTTAAGTTTATTTGACGAGGAACTAAACTTAAAGTATAACTTCTACTATGAAGACGAAGAAACAAAATACACTTTACCCACAATAGATGAGTGGTTAGGAGATTTAAGTTTTTGGGACGTACCTTGGTGGGATAGATATGATGTACTCACATTTGACAATGTTGCACTAGATGCAGAAGAACGCGACAAGCATCGTGCAGATGAAGGAGCCCGTGCAGGCACCTATGCTCCACTTGATGATATCGACGACGATGTTGAAGCAATGTTAAAAGGTATCAAAGCCAAAGTGGATGAAGAGAATCAAGAAGAGGCCAAACAAGGCGAATTAATATCTTTAGATGCTGCTAGGAAGAAAAAGAACAAGTGGAAACCAACCGTTATTTAATACTTGACAAGGTGTTTACATAGTGCTATTATATGCTAATGACTAAAGCCACAGAACAACAAGGTATTGAATTACTGTATAGAAACAGGGATATTTCTAATATTCCTTTTGATTCTGTGCAAGAGTTTAATAAGTTTTGCGATGAATTAGACATAGAACAATTGGTAACAGACATAGAGTACAACAGAAACTTTAATATACCTCAGTATTACAAAGACATAGATGTTGAGAGTTTTATCAAAGAACTAATTCCTACGTCAGGACAAGACGTTAATATCATAACCGCTAGAGTAGAACAGGAATTAGCAGAATTTAAGGCCAGAAATATGTATCCAGTATTACAGTTAATGATATATATTGTAAATACTCTACGAAAGAATAACCTTGTTTGGGGTGTAGGAAGAGGCAGTAGTGTAGCAAGTTATGTGTTATATCTAATAGGAATACATAAAATTGATAGTTTACAGTATAATTTAGATATTAAGGAATTTTTAAAATAATGTCACAACAGAGAACAAACAGAGGCCAGATTATAGATTTTGATGCGTTACGCAACGCACAAGGGGACAAGCCTGCAGTTGGCAATATGCGTACCGACGGTAAAGGTAATGTATTAGGTCCAGGTGGAGAAGTTGTTCAAACCAATGAGCAACGTGTTCGTCAGTATTTGAAAGATAATCCTACTGTAAGTAAGGATCAAGTAAGCCTTAAATCACAAGAGCCTATGAACCAGATTCAAGGCAATGACAATTTTGTAGAAACTAAAACAGCAAAAACAGCACAAGAAAACGTTAGAACTAAAGTGCAACCAGATCCGGAGCCAGTTCAACCAAGCGAATTTGATGAACCAGAAGAAGTACCACCAATGGAACCATTAGGGTACAAAGAAATACAATTACCAAATGGCGATATTGAAATGGTACCATACTACACACAGGACGATGCACCAGATGGCCAGGCTTAGAGCAATTAGAGACAACATACTCTGCACAGACGCAGATTTTGGAGATCAAGTTACCGAATCAGGTATACTAATCAAATCAAATATGGGGCAATCCCAAGGTATCACACCACGTTGGATGCAAGTATTCGAAGTAGGACCAGACATTGATTGGTTAACACCAGGGCAATGGGTTTTTGTAGAATACGGACGTTGGTCAGAAGGCATGAAACTTTCCGATGAAAGGTTTGATACAGAAGACGGCAAGAAAGAAGTATGGAAGGTAGATCCTGCAGGCTGTTTGGCAGTTGCAGATGAAAAGCCAAATACTTTTAATTATAACAGCGACGTAGTTGCTACAGAAAAACGAACAATAGCATGAAGTTAACAGACAACTCTAGTTTAGGTACCATGGGACTTACAGGTATCGTAGTTACTGCTGGTGTTATTTGGGGTCAGCTCAGTCCATGGTGGTTAACACTTGGTGTACTACTGATTGTTGCTGGCATTGGAAGTGAGTCAGGTAGGTCGAGGAACTAATGCCTTACATAGAAAAAACAGGCAATAAAAAAATAGAAGAACAACTTTGGCAATGGGAAGGTGTTATGCACGATCCAAACATTGATGGATTCAATGGTTGGGGGTGTAAGCAAAAACTTTACCGCGTCAAATTCTTAGTTGATCAAATACTGGAAAAAGCACCTACCTATGCAGGTGAAGAAGACTGGCTACTAGAAAGAAAAGTCGAACAAGCACAGAAGATATTATCTGGGCGTCGATAAGTTCTGTACTAGTAGTCTGTAGTAATCGAAAGCATAAAGGAGGTGGTTTTGCTATTGACCCATCTACTTACTACTAGTACATTTTACTTGACACAGTGTCTATTATAATCTATAATACTGTATATGAATCTAACAGACGCAATAATAAAGTTACATGATATAGCACGTTTCGTAGATAGAAACGTTGATAAAGAAATGGCCGAAGAGATACGCAAAACGGCTGACAAACTAAACAAACACACAGAGGTTAGCGATGACGGAATACTCAAAAATAAAACAGCGACAAGATGATCAACTAGGCTCCATAGATAAAATGCACCCACTTAAAGTGGTTGCTATTATGACTGGAGTGCAAGTAGCAGTTGTGGTAGTAATGTTGTTGTCTATGGGGTTGATAGGTATCTCTCTATGAAAGCATACACCGTAGATGAACAGGGCAACAAGCATTCTGTTGATTGGCATGACTTTCTCACCAATGATAACAATCCAACGTTGAATAGATTAGCAAACAAACTCTTGCAAGACCCTGAGTTTCAACGTATACTAAACGATAAAGGATATGAGGACGTAAATGAAAGAACTGTGGACTGAAAAGTATAGACCAAACATGGTCAACGACTATGTGTTTCGAGATGTTGCACAAAAGACACAGGTTAGTGGCTGGGTACAAGAAGGTGCATTACCACATTTGCTATTCTCAGGCGCACCCGGCACAGGTAAAACTACACTAGCAAGAGTATTATTGAATGAGCTAGGGGTAGACAGCATGGACTTACTAGAAATAAATGCTAGTAATGAAAATAATGTAGACACTATCCGAAACAAGATTACAAATTTTAGTAGCACTATGCCTTTTGGCGATATGAAGTATGTGCTACTAGATGAGGCAGATTATATTACTCCCAATGGCCAAGCGGCATTGCGTGGAGTAATGGAAATGTATCATACAAGTTGTAGGTTTATATTAACTTGCAACTATCCCCAACGTATTATCCCTGCATTGCACAGTAGATGTCAAGGCTTTCACATTGAAAAACTAGATGTAAATGAATTCACTGCAAGGATAGCAACTATTGGTATCAATGAAGGTGTTGAACTTGACTTAGAAACATTAGACACTTATGTACAGGCAACATATCCCGACTTGCGTAAATGCATTAATCTTGTACAACAAAATGTTATAGACGGTGTCTTGCATAAGCCGCAAGAAGGCGACAGTTCTACTAGCGACTGGATGTTAAGTGCTATTGAAATGTTCAAATCAGGTAAGTATAAGGAAGCTCGTACTTTGATATGTAGCCAAGCAAGGCCAGAGGAGTACGACGATGTTTATCGATTCATGTATCGCAACTTAGAGTTATGGGGCAATACTGAAATAGCACAGGATCAAGCAATAGTTATTATTCGTAATGGGATGGCCAAAAGCAGTTTATGTGCTGATCCGGAGATAAACTTAGCTGCAACACTTATTGAATTGCAGTTGAATTATAAATCTTAGGAAGGTTAATGACATTCGTAGTAGGCGAAAATTGTATAAAATGTAAGCACACTGATTGCGTTACTGTATGTCCAGTTGATTGTTTCTACGAAGGCGAAAACTTTTTAGTCATTAGTCCAGATGAATGTATTGACTGTGGTCTATGTGAACCAGAGTGTCCCGCAAAGGCTATATTTGATGAATGTGATTTGCCCGAAAACCAAATACCTTTCATAGAAATAAATGCTAAGTACAGTGAGATATGGCCCAATATTACTGAGATGAAAGATGCCCCAGAAGATGCTGAGGAATGGGATAGAAACAAAAATCCAGATGTGCCAGATAAAACTGATCTGCTATCTGCAGAGCCAGGAGAGGGAGACTAGGAGTACACCTTATGAATTTTAGATTTTTTGGAGACAGTTGGTTTTGGACATGGAACTATGAGAATCCATTAGATTACCCATCAATACAAAGTCAAGAAATGCTTGATAACTTTTTTGACAACAATGAGCAAAAAAGAGTTAGCCTCCTAGAAATGTATTTAAAACACATGGGACACACTGTAGAACATTTCAATAATCCTGCAGATCCATTCTCTACCACAGTTGATAAAATTACAGGAACAGCACCAAGCATAGATTCAATTAATGTAGTATTTTATTCACAAGACTACCGCAGAACAGAATTGAGAGATTTCTTTCATAAAAATAAGAAAGACGAAATGCGTGTCCTAAAGAATAAACTAAATTTTGTTACGGAGCAAAACCTCACAAGGTTAGCAAAGTTTGCTCATAAAACTAATCAAAAGTTTTATCTAGCAGGTGGTCAAGGCACACTCACAGAAGAAGTATTCAATAGGATACCTACAGAATTTAAAAACAATATGGTATTAGTCACGCCTTGCATCTTAGGCTGTTTTAATATACACAGAGATCATGAACCATATGGTATGTTTAAACTTACAGACATCACAGGAGATAACTGGCAAAACGATGGCGGTGGTGTTGATTGGGAAAAAATGCAACCTGATGTAATACATGAGATATACAAGGAAATGGGAGAATTCAACAAGCCAGACAATCAATATCTGAGATTACCTGATACATCACACATGAATGCTACCACAGCAATATTCTTCCTGGATCTACTGTTTCAACGCATTGAGCATCAAAAGGTCAAGTCTATTGCATAAATAGATGTATGGCGAAGAAAAAGATAGAGCAAGTACAAGAAGAAACATTAATCACTGTAGGGATTTGGGCAAGGATCAAACAGTGGTGGCGAGAGCTGATAAGAGAAGAATGGGAACTTACAATCTTTTTTCCTGGAGAAACTAAGTTTTTAGAAGATGGGTCACGTATAGAAAGCACATCACCTAAGACCTATCGTGCTAAAAGCATATCCAAATTAACCACAACCAATATCATATTCATAGATTTACTAGGTGTAAAACACGAAATAAAAGTTGTTAATCCTGTGGGCTATGATGTTAGAAAGATTTACTAATCACCATTTGTTTTTTTCTGTTACACGACTTGCTATCTCAGTGTTACTGAAGGTACAATAATGCGTTAGACGTGCTCTATGACCGTTAAAAGGCTCCACACAGTGCCATAAGTCACCATTAAAGCATACAAGTCTATTAAACTTGTTTTCTACTTTTACAGTTGTTTCACCTCTTTCATCTCCTGAAGTGAATATTAATCCCCCAGCATATTCAGAACGCCAATACGGATTCAAAAACAATACAGTAGAAACGTAGTATTCATTTTCTTTCAGCACATCATTGTAGTCTACGTGGCCATCAAATTTGTCAGTATGGTTGAATAAGTTGATGTAACTTCTTTGTATTTTACCTGTTACCTTGCTGTTTACCTTTTGTGCGTTTGGTACAATACTATTCTCATAGTCAAATATTTCTATGAGGTACTTGTATCCTACATCTCTAGAAAAGTATACATTTGACGAGTCTACGTTTTCTGTTGTGGAACGTTTGAACGAAAGTCCTTTCTCATAGAAATCCATCCATCTGCTGAGGTAATGTTCAGAAACTACATCATCAAATACTTGAAGTTCACCGTCAAAATATTCCATGCAGATATTTATGGGATAATGGGAGGTCGCACCCTCCCATTATGGTGTAGACTAAGATTCTCCGTATAAACGCAGTACTTCTTCAACAATAGGATGTCTTTCAACATCACCTTTGTCAAACTCTACTAATTTGATTCTATCTGAACCTGATTGTACTAATCTGTCTATGAACATCTTCAGTCCATTTTCTTCATAGCCTCTATCGTGTTGATTGAGGTCTCCCGTTACTACTAATTTTGAACCCTCCCCTATTCTTGTAAGTAGCATTTTCATTTGATTATCGGTTGCGTTTTGCATTTCATCTGCGATAATCCAACTATCCTTGAACGTTCTACCACGCATGTATGCTAGAGGGGCAACTTCAACTTTGTTGTCGTTTACCATGTACTCTATCTGGTCTGGTGAATAGTAATCCTCAAAGATATCAAAAATTGGTCTAGTCCAAGGTGCCATTTTTTCTACGAGTGTGCCAGGTAAAAAGCCGTGCTGTTCATCGACGGATACTGCTGGTCTTGTCACTACGAATTTATTAACTTTGTTGGACTTTAATAACTTTAATCCTGCTAAGGTTGATATAAGTGTTTTGCCTGTACCTGCTGGTCCTACTGCAAACACTATGTTGATATTTCGATCTTCTAGGTATCCAAGTAGATCATCTTGGTTAAAGTTTCTAGGGGTGATAGAAACTTCATTGTGTCGCTTTCTGCTGACGGCATTACGACCTCCGTCTATTACTCTCAAACTATAATCTCCTCCTTTGTTGTTTTTTCTATACTTGTTGCATTTCTCTTTACGAGCTCGTCTTGACATAATTCTGTCTCCTTTGCTACAGTCATAAAAAAACCGCCAAGTGCCTGTAAATCACCTGCGGTTCGGATAGCATGTGTTGTAATGTTTGTACTGAATTGCTGTTTAAAACTCATCATACAGTATTATTTAACTTAGCAATACCATACTAAAACATGGTAGTTTTAGATTATAACCCGCTATAAGTTGTTGATCTGTAAGGATTATTTGCCATTGACTTTGCGTATAATTTTTGTATAATATATGCACAGTTTAACAAAAAGGTAGGAAAAATATGTGGAATGCAAGGATACCAGTGCCAGAGTTGCCAAAAGAGTTGACTGCAAAAGTAACTCGCAAGGAGGCTACTCGTACTGTAAAACGCATTGACACTAAGGCAATGCAACAGGTTTACTTGATGCTGTCTGAGAAGTACGGCGATGAGAGCCCTGCTGTAGGTGACTGGAAAGAGTATTGGAGTCACGAACTGAATGCTTTGCACAAGTATTTCAGTAAGCGATCTGTTAGGGAAAAGGTGCTTTCATATGTGGGTGTTGACGCTAAAATCTAAGGATTTTGGCTCAAAAACCGACGTAAGTTGTTGTTTTATAACAGTTATTTGGACTTGACATAACCGGTATATTTTTGTATAATATACACATAGGTTAACAAAAAAGGTAGGAAATATGAAGAACTTATTACCAGAAACAGTAGAAGTAGCAGGTGAGGTAGTTCACAAGAGACTAGCGGGTCACCTCAACTTTGGAACTCGTGAGACTTTTACTGGCGATCCTTTGCTCAAGTCTGAAGTCGTAGGCAGCTACGATAACTCAATTGAAACAAAATTTGAGGGCACTGCTCAGGTAGATGGGTTGACTGTTTGGACTTCAAACGGTGAAGTTCCATTTGCTGACATGCTGTTGGACTTTGTACAGATTGGTGCTATCACCATGGAGCAGGTTGAATTTTCACTTCGTCAGAAGCAGAAGGACACAGAAGCATCACTGGCTACTTTGTTCAGAGCTAAAGACGGTAATCTTTACTTAGGCGAAGGTTCTCTGAATTATAGAGACGAGCGTCTTGCAAAACTGGAGAATGTATAATGTACGGACTTGATGCTTATCCAGTAAAGACTTATATCACCAAATATCATTTAGGTGGTAGTCTCGAAGGTACTCAAACCAAAGAGACAATGGGCTTCATGAGTTGGGAGGAGGCGTGTAATTGGGCAGGCTCTGTGACTATGAAGGTTGATGTTCCATACGTGATCCTCGAAATGGTAAATGTGCTAACTGGCGAAAAGGAGAACTTCTAATGTTGACAGAAGCAATTCACAACGAAGCAGTACAGGCTGCAAAAGATGCTGTAGCGGCACATCGTCAAGAACATCCTAACGGATTTTTTGGTTGCGGCTTTGCATGGGTTAGTTCTTATGAGAAAGGCAACACCAAAATTGGTAAGAGTTTTGCCAAGCAAGGCTTTACTAAATCCTATGATGGTGGTTACAAGTTATGGGATCCGGCAAGCACTGGTGGTCAGTGCATTGTAGAAAAAGAAGCAGGTGCCGAAGCATACGTGAAAACAGTCAAGAAATACTTGCCAGATGTTAAATTGTATGCAAATTCAAGACTAGACTAATGGCTACCACAGACGAGTTTGTCAAGTACGATATCAGATTCTTTGAAGAATTTGCACCGTACTTGATGTCTGATTATACAAAAACTGAACTCAAAGGTGTAAGACGTGCAGTAGAGCAAGGATTGATTCAACGCGAACGTCTTGTTGAACTTGCTATTAGTGCTGTTAGTGGTGTTCATATGGACAGTACTGCTGGCAGAGATCTTGCAGATGGAACAGATGTAAAAACTGTAACCTCTTCATACAAAAATAACAATCTCAAAAAAGGAACATGGACGCATTCTTATCCTATAAGGCGTGTATCATCAAAGACAGGTGCTCTCAGGGTAGTTGCATACAATAATTTTTTAGATAAGTTTTATTATTTTCTTATTCCTTTCGGTGCATACAGGCATATCAACCATACTCTAGAAATTGTTGCAGAAAGGTTTCAAGACAACAGATTTATAAAAAACATGCCCCCTTTTACAGGAATTCCTCGAAGACACCTCCAATGGTGGCAATACGAATGTAAATCCTTCGAAGAAATGTGTCTTACCACCCCAAATAAAGTTAGAGTACGCAAAAAACTTATAATCAAATCTTAAACTCTGATAAATAGTTGTAACCAGAGGTTACAATTATGACAATAGCAGTTAAAATACTTAACGATCAGATCAAAAAGATATCTGAAACCAATACATTATTAGACATGCTACTGGAGTTTGAAAAAACACTAGACGGCATGGATCTGTATGCATTCAGAAATTGGGACGAAGGCGAAGTGCTAGAAGGACCTACACTAGATCGTCATTACATGACTGTGAAGTTGATGTATCCCAAGAAGAAAATGCCTGACCCAGACGGAGCAAAACGTTTGCTCAAACGTGATGTGTTGGTAAAATACAACGAAGATACACTAATAAAGCCTCGCAAAGTTCGCAGTTTCGAAGATTTAGCAGTAGAAACCAAGCCAGATGGTGCAACACGTTTTAGAACTAAAACAGATTCACACCCTGTATGGGTAGTTGAATTAAAAATGCCACGTAGGTATGTGGATGAATTCAATTCTGATATAGTTGAAATGGATGAGGATTCATATGTAGATGTAGAAGATGCAGGCACAGATGCACAACTACAAGCAGAAGCACCAGCAGAAGTTTCTGTGCCACCAGTGGATCCAACAGCAGGAGCAGTAGTATAATGGGAGTCAAAAGCGGAGACTTAAAGGATACAATCCTCAAAAAAATAAGTTTAGATGAGTTTGAACCTAAAACAGGTAACGAAAAAGATGTTGCTGTACTAGGATTTCATGTAAATGGTGATAGTGCTGCACAAGATTTGTACAACTTTTTAGGCGGTTCAGTAGTAGAGCATAGAGACATTGAAGTGTCTCCTAATCCAAATGACGAAGGTTATTATATGGTGTTTGTTGAATTGGATAGAACAGGTGGCATGATGGATAGTGTAGAAAAGATGATTGCCGAAGTAGAAAACGTAGCAGGCAAACTGAATTGGTCTGTGAAAACTCCTTATATGGAAGACTACATGCCAATTGATGAAGCAAGTAAGTTCATTCAAACAGACGCAGAAGACTATTTAACGGCTCAGGAATACAAAGATAAGTTAGATCAAGAACTTGCTACTGCTAACCTAGAGTCTGCTAAAAATGAGTCTATAATGGAGTTTTTACAGAACACTAACCTATCTAATGCACAATATAATAACGGTGTATTACAGTTAGAAGATGCCCGTAACAGCATAAATTTAGAGGTTATTGAGTTTGGACACGGGCCAGATGTAATGGAAGAGATAGGCATACACGAAAATGCAATTAACTTACAACCAGATACAAGATTATTTAACGGTCTTAAAGGCATGTTAGGAGAGATGAAAGCCATGCCAATAGATGATTTGTTTATTATCTATGACCCATCACACACAAATATACTAGTAACTAAACCATGTTAGGATTTATAAAAGCACTACCAATAATATTATTAATAGCAGGACTAGGCTACGGAGCCCATAGTTGGATGATTGGTAAACTTGAAACCAGAATAGATCAACAGCAACAGCAAATCGATGTTCTCAATCAGCAGAACGTAGCATTGCAAACAGCCGCTGAAGTAAATGAAAACACTATCAGAGCATTAGAAAAAAATGCAAAACAGCAGGCTGAAGCAATGGTTACCTTAACAACTCGCAACAACGAACTCAGTGCTGAACGTGATAGTTACATGAGAATATTCAAAGACCATGACTTCACAAAACTAGCAAGAGCTCGTCCAGGTAGTATAGAACTAAAAGCGAACAGAGCAACAGAAGAAGTATTTAGATCTGTTGAAGCGGACAGCATGGAAATAGATTCACAAGACACACAGGCAGGCGAACCAAATGACAAAGACTAAAAGCATTTTAAATATTTCAGCACTAGCCATTTTAGTTATTGGCTTATCAGCATGTAGCAGTATGCAACAGTATCAACCGCTACCGCCTGTTAAAGTAGTAACAGAAGAAGTACAACTAGAAATCTATCAACCACCTTTACCACAAGCAATTCAAATGCTGGACGTTGAGTGGAAGGTGTTAACCAATACACCTTGTAAACCTGCAACAGGTGAGAACAAGAATCCAAGATACTATACCACAGAAAAGTATATGAGTGAACCCTATACCAAAGAGGATGGTACAGAAAGTATTCGTGCAGTCAGAGATGCAGAAGGTAAACGTATACCAAGAGAGCCTTTGGTAGACGAGGACGGTGAAGTAATTATGGTGTGTGGTAACTTGGATCAGAAGATTGCTGAAGTAGAAAAAATGATAGGTGGTGATTTTGTTATCATGGCTGTTACACCAAAAGGCTATGAGAACATGGCTGCTAACCTGCAAGACATCAAACGTTATATCAAACAGCAAAAAGAAATCATACTTTATTATCGTGAAGCCACCGGTGCAAACAGTGACAGCAAAGATGAATGGTTAGATAAAAACGAACAGCAACAAGACAAACAAGTTGAGGCTGCTAAAGCAGACAATGAACAACAAGCCGCAGAAATATCACAATCATCTGCACCTGCCGAGGAAAATTCAGGCTTTAGCCTTTCAAAGTTAATACCTTCATTAAAGAAAGACTAATGATTGATCCGTTAGATATTACTCAACGGCCGTATTATCCTATCGTTCAAGATCATTTAGATGTTTGTTTAAATGATGAACTAGACGCAAGAAATATTACATCAGGTACTTTTCTAGATATAGGTACGTTTGATGGTAGCCAAGCCAACTTCTTATATGAAAAAGGTTTTACTGTTACAGCAACAGATATAGATCGTAGGGTGTTGTACAGTGCAATGAGAACTTATCCAAATGTAAACTTTGTGCATGATGATATGTGCAACTCTAAAATTACAGACATGTTTGACTATGTACTTGATAGAGGTTGTTACCATTGGCAAGAAGATAAAGACAGAGAAAATTACATAAAGAACTTACATAGGTTGTGTAAGAAACTACTATTTTTAAAAATAATAGTTGATAAAAGTTGTGATCAGCACAAAGATCTACAGCATATACAAAAACACTTTGGTGATTATTTCACAATAATGTCTACATTAGACACAGAATGGTCTCCTACAGGAACAAGACCTAGTCAATTCTTAGTGCTGGAACCTTGGTAAAACACTAAATATTATTATGAGCGATACAGATATCATTATCAATAACGTAGCAGGACACTTCAAAGTTAAAATTGCAGAAGTATCTCTTAACACAAATCTTATAGATGATCTGGGTGCAGATTCGTTAGACTCCGTTGAACTTGTTTTAGATATGGAACGTGAGTTTGATATTGAAATACCAGATGAAGCAATAGACGAAATCAAAACTGTACAAGACATAGTAACTTTGGTCCAGGATTTAAGTTAGCACTTGACTTACATTGTAGTTGTGCTATAATTCTTAAATGGATTACTATGAACAACTTGGTGTCGATCGCACCAGTCAACCAGATGAAATCAAAAAGGCTTATCGTAAGTTAGCCTCTAAGCATCATCCAGACAAAGGTGGTGATCAAGAGAAGTTCAAAAAGATCCAAGAAGCATATGATACTCTCAGTGATCCTGAGAAGAAATATGCATACGATAATCCACAACCAGAATTCAATTTTGGGCAAGGTGGCATGCCTCCTAACTTTGAAGATATATTTGGCAATATATTTGGTCAGCGAATGCGTCCTCAAAAAAATCCAGATAGTCTTGTTAATTTGAATATTACATTACAAGAAGCATACACAGGGACTAGTTTTAATTTACAAACACCCACAGACGGTGAAGTAATAGTAAGAATACCAGCAGGAGTTAGGGATGGTATGCGTATGCGTGTTCCTGGTAAAGGCAGACAACGTGATCCTAATTTGCCTCCAGGAGATATATTTGTAAATGTGCATGTTGATATGCCTCCAGACTGGGGAAGAGATGAAGATAATTTATTTGTGAGGTTTGAAGTAGATGCTCTCGATGCAATCACAGGCACAGAAATAAAAGTAAAACACATAAATGGCAAAAAATATTCAGTAAAAGTTCCTGCAGGAATACAACCTGGTGAGAAAATTAGACTTACTGGGTTGGGTATGTCCAATCCAAAGTCAGGAAGAGACGGCAGTCTGTATGTGATTATAGAAATACACATACCAGATATTACCGATCAAAACAGTATAGATTTATTAAATAGTATTAAACAAAGAGGTAAAAAGTAACGATGGATAGTCAATTGCTTGACAACATTATTAAACAGTCTTTAGATTATGCCGCAGAGTTAGAGCATGAATATGTTACCTGTGAACACATTTTGCACACCTTATTAGAATGTGCAGAGATCAAAGAACTTGCTGAAACTATGGATGTAGACAGGGACTCGATTAGGCAGGATATTGAATCGTTTTTAGGCAATGATGAATTCAGTGGCTTGAAATCAGCACACGGAACAAAAGGTGCTCCAAAGAAAACAGCCGCAGTCGAACGTGTTATCCAGAGAGCATTAGCACAAGTTATATTCCAAGGCAAGCAACAAATACAGCCACTAGACGTATTTACAAGCATTCTAAGCGAAGATAATTCATATGCACAATATTATTGCGAACTTGCAGGCTTTGGGCGTAATGGGGTAGTAGAACAAGTAGATAAAGATTTACGCAACAGTAAGAGTGCAGAACTTGTAGAAGAATACACAACCAATTTAAACAAAGAGGCAGGCAACAACCGCATTGATCCTCTTATAGGACGAGAAGAAGAAGTAGATGATCTAGTACATATTCTGGCTAGACGTAAAAAGAATAATTGTGTTATTGTAGGTGAGCCAGGTGTAGGTAAAACTGCAATAGCAGAAGGACTTGCAAAACGCATTGTAGACGGAGAAGTGCCGCCTTTATTGCGTAGCAAAGTAGTGTACAGTTTAAGCATAGGTGACCTACTAGCAGGCACAAGATACAGAGGTGATTTCGAAGAGCGTCTCAAAATGGTATTGGAAGTGTTAGCAGATAATCCAAATACTATATTGTTTATTGATGAGATACACATGATTATGGGTGCTGGTGCTGGTGGTAATAGCAGTGTTGATGTTGCTAATATGATCAAGCCAGTGTTAGGCAAAGGTAGACTGTTGACAATTGGTGCTACTACACCTGATGAATTTGCAAATAGTTTTGAAAAAGATAGAGCATTAATGCGTAGGTTTGCAAGACTTGATATTGATCAAACATCTGTAGAAGACACAAAACGTATTGTTAATGGGTTGAAGAATTATTATGAGAAGTTTCATGTTGTAACATACGAGGATGGAGTACTAGATAAATTAGTTGATCTCACAGATAGATATGTAAAGAACAAATACTTCCCAGACAAAGCATTAGACATAGTAGATGCTGCAGGTGCTAGAGTAAAACTTGCAGGCAGAGAAACTGTAGAACTAAATGATGTAATCACAGTGCTGTCTAAAGTAAGTAAAATGAATGAGGACATGATTGATATAGAAAAGAAAGATGGCTATCGTGAACTTGATCAAAGAATAAAAGGACAAGTATACGGACAAGATCAAGCAGTTGATGCTATTGTTGAAAACATACTTGTTGCCAAAGCAGGACTGAGAGAAAAGAATAAGCCAGTAGGAAGTTATTTGTTTGTAGGCCCAACCGGTACAGGTAAAACAGAAACAGCAAGAGCACTTGCAAATCATATGGATGCTAAACTAGTCAAATTTGATATGTCAGAATATCAAGAGAGACATAGTGTTGCAAAATTAATTGGTGCACCTCCAGGATATGTAGGACATGCTGAAGGCAAAATGGGGCAAGGACAATTACTCGCAGAAGTAGAACAAAGCCCTAATTGTGTGTTACTGCTAGATGAGGTAGAGAAAGCCGCACCAGAAGTATTACAAGTATTGTTACAAGTAATGGACGATGGCAGACTTACAGGTGCAACAGGCAAAGTAGTAGACTTTACTAACGTTGTACTGTTAATGACATCCAACTTAGGTGCCGCGGCCGCTGAAGAGAAAAAGATTGGCTTCGGCGATCAAACTAAAAAAGGTGAGCAGAACAAAGCAGTTAACAAATTCTTTACACCAGAGTTTAGAAACAGACTGGATGCTGTTATTGAATTTAATAAGTTATCAGAAGAACTTATGTTGCTAATTGTTGATCGCTTAGTCAAAGACACAAATGATCTATTAGAAGAAAATGAATCAAAAATAACACTTGTACTATCATCTGAAGCAAGAACACAATTAGCCAAGGATGGATACGAGCCTACTATGGGTGCAAGACCACTGAAGCGTGTTTTTGAAGACAAGATTAAAAAGCCACTTAGTAAGAAGATACTATTCGAAAATCTATCAAACGCAACTATCACGGTTATGTTTGATGGGGAAACATATGACTTTACACATACAGCATTGCACTAAAAATGATATTGAAGACCATATTGAACTATTGCCTAGCACTAGGATATTCTACAACGATTATCCTTATAGGGTAGACATAAAAGGACCGGGTCACCCACATCCGGATTTTGATCCTCACTTTCATTATGAGATAACAGACTTTTTGCGTGTATCAAACATGTTCTTCTGCAGGCAAAATCTAAATGTTGCAGGTAGACGCATATATTTTGGGTTGCATAATGACTTCCTGTGGTTTGTTAATTGGATGTCAGACTTTGTAAAATGCATACATGCACCTATTAGTGAACAGCACATATTAGATCTACATACCCCAGGATTGATATTACGAGATAAATTTTGGCACTCACAGTTTGATCAAAGAATAGAGTTCAGCAAAAGTTTTGTTAATCGTAATGAATTCAGTACCAATGCATTAATGAAGTTTGTTGATTCCAACTTCGATAATTATCGTTGGAGCACAACAAGATGGGACTGGCACTACAATTATCTGTACTGCAATAGTGCAGAGTATACAGACTTAGAAGGATTTATTAATTTAACATTCAAAAAAGCCATACGACGCACTGACAAGTTAAAACTGTTCAATGAACTATGATAAATAGTTAGATAAACGCAGGATTATTTAACAATGCCAATACATCGTAGACATGCAAATATACTAGAAGCAACAGGCTCTTCCATGAACAAGTATGGAATAGCAGTTAAGGCTGACAGTTATTATGGATACACAGACGGTTTTCACACAATACAAGTAACATACGCAGACTTTGTAGGACGTTTAAGAATCCAAGCATCACTTTCTTTAGAACCAACTGATTCAGATTACTTTGATATCATGCAAGATATATCCACTTTTGGTAGCATCACTGACAACACAGTAGCATGGAACCCTTCAGGATATATTCAATTCAACGCCAATGACCCAGCAGACGGCTCACAAGCATACAGTTTTACAGGTAATTTTGCCTGGTTAAGAGTGTATATGGATAGAACCCACATAGGTGACGGCGAAACTTACGACAGTTCATACGGACAAATTACTCAAGCAATACTATCGGCCTAAACTTGATAAATAGTGTTAAGAACTATTTAACACGGTGATCAGGATTTAAGATGGCAGATAATTTTCTACAATTAGACGACACACCAAACAGTTACAATTTAGCAAACAACAAATTTGCAAGGGTAAATTCAGCAGGCGATGGCATTCAGTTCTGGAACGTTTCTTTATACGATCTAGATGATGTTGTTGCAACAGGTGCTTACCACCCTGATGTAGGTGAGTCTTTAATATACCATTCCGACGGTAAGTGGAAGCCAGGCTCTATGGATGTATATAGTGCTGGTAATGGTATTAGCAAGGCTGGATTAAGTTTAAATGTATTAGCAGGTGCAGGTGGTGGATTAACATCAAACTCCACAGGCGTATACATATCTGACATTGCAAATGTATCAGGTTCATACGGAGCCGCAAATACTGTTCCTACATTCACTGTAAATAGCAAAGGACAAATAACTTCTGTAAGCAATGTTGCACTAGTAGCAGATAGTGCTCAAACCATAACAGGCGATTACATAAGCAAGTTAAATGGCACGCCTGGACAAATCACAGTAACTGGTGGCGTTGGCAATAATGCTGAAGCAACAGTTAATCTTGTTGCAACAGGTGTAACAGCAGCCACATACGGTAATGCTACAACAGTACCTCAAATCACAGTTGATGCCTACGGTAGAATACAAAACGTAGACCAAATTGAAATTGCTGGAGGTAGTGGCGGTAGTAATACAGGCAACGTTAATCTTGCATACAAAACAATTCAAGTTGCAGGACAAGTAGACTTAGCTGCTGATGAAGCAGAGGACATATTAACATTTAGAGAAGGATCAGGTGTTACTATAACAACTGACCCTGCAGATGATGCTATAACAATTTCAGCATCAGCAGACAACATCATCGGTAATGCATCAGTAGGCGACTTAGCAGATGTTAGTGTATCAGGTGCAACTAACGGACAGGCTTTAGTATTTAATTCTACAGCAGGACAATTTGAAGCAGGTGATGTAAGTCCAGTATTAGGAACATCAGGTGTTGTTGCAGGAACATATGGTGATGTTGGCAACGTAGCACAGTTCACAGTTAACGACAAAGGTATTGTAACAGGTGTTACAGAAATTGCTATTCCACAAGGTGACATCACAGGAGTTCTTGCTGGTACAGGTTTAGAAGGTGGCGGCAACAATGGACAAGTAACACTCAACTTAGCACAATCAGGTGCACTACCAGGCGAGTACGGTGGATCAGGTAGTTCAGCAAAGTTCACAGTTGACGCATTAGGTCGTATCACTGGTGTTGTTGAAGAGCCGTTGGGTGACACAGGTGTTACAGCAGGTACATATGGTGCTGGCACAATTATACCGCAAATCTCTGTAGATTCAGAAGGAAGAATTACTAACGTAGCAAATATAAATGTTGCTAGTTTTATACAATCATTGAGTTGGAATGCATCTACTAAAAGATTAAGCATAGGTGGTTCCAACACTGTAGACCTAAGTGTGATGATGGACGACACAGATCAAACACTTAGCCTAGTAGGTAACGTTATTACAATCAGTGGCAGTAATAGCAATGTAGATTTAACAAGTGCATTGGGTAGTATTACTGCAGGACTAGACACTGCAGGAGTTGATACACATCTAAATACAAGTAGTGCAGCTACCGATCAAGTGTTAAGTTACAATGGCACAGACTATGCATGGGTTGATCAAAGCACTTTAGACACTGCTGGAGTAGATACACATCTCAATGTCGGCAGTGCAACTGCTGACCAAGTACTAAGTTATGATGGTACAGGATATGCATGGGTAAGTAATGCAGGCTATTTAGACTCAGATGTGGATACACATCTAAATGTTAGCAGTGCAACTGCCGATCAAGTACTAAGTTACAATGGTACTGATTATGTATGGGTAGATCAAAGCAGTGGTAGTGCATCAAATGCATTTAGCACTATCTCAGTAACAGGACAAGATGATGTTGTTGCAACAAGCGAAGATACAGTAACGTATGTTGCAGGCAATAACATTACACTAGAAACTAATGCATCGGCGCAAAGCATTACAATTTCTAGTAATATAGTTAACCAAGGGCTTGACTTTGGAACATTTGATGCGCCGTCAGGTATAACACTTGACATGGGTTCATTTTAATTAGGAGACACAAAAGAAAATGGCTTTACAAATAAGAAGGGGTCTAGAAGCAAACTTACCTGCCAATCCCGCAGAAGGTGAGTTGCTCTATGCTACCGATACAGGAAATTTATATATTGGAGTAAGCGGGTCTCCCAATGTTATCAATCTAGCACAAGGCGGCGGTGGCGGAAGTAGCAATGTAAGTTCAATATCTGATTTATCAGATGTTGGTGGAATCGGCGGGATCACTAACGGACAAGCATTGTTATGGAACGCATCAGCAAATGAATTTCAAGCAGGTACTATACCAGCAGGATATGCAGATTCAGATGTACAAACATTTTTAAGTGGTGGTACACTTGCGGCTCATATTATTCCAGCAGGCAATGAACTATATGACTTAGGTAGTTCAACAAACAAATTCAGAGATTTATATTTGAGTGGTACTACAATACAATTAGGTAGTTCAACTATTCAAGAAACAGCAACAGGTATTCAAGTAGGTAACGCAATAGTGCCAGATGCTTCAGCAGGTAATGTTGTAGTATCATCAGAGCTTGTTACTGCAAACACAGAAATGCAGGCATACGTTGACGCTGGAAATGCAGAAATGAAAGTATATGTTGATGCATTAGAAACCAGAGTAGTTGGTGGTGCTAACGTAAGTTTAGACAGTTTAGCAGAAGTTGCAAACGCATTAGCAAACAGTAATACAGAATTAAGCACTGTAGCATTTACAGGTAACTACACAGATCTACAAAACAGACCAAGTGCATTATCATTAAGTGGCAGTGACTTGTCTTATGACGGCACAACAATTGACTTGAGTGGTGTAGTAGGTGTAGCGGGTGCAACTGGCCCACAAGGAATACAAGGACCAGCAGGACCAGCAGGGCCTGCGGGTGCAGATGGAGCAGATGGAGCACAAGGCCCACAGGGTGATGCAGGTGCAACTGGACCAACAGGAAATACAGGTGCTCAAGGACCACAAGGTATACAGGGTGTCAAAGGAGACACTGGTGATACAGGAGCTCAAGGAATACAAGGACCAGCAGGAGCAGATGGCTCAGACGGAGCCGATGGCGCAGATGGCGCAGATGGTGCTCAAGGACCACAGGGTATACAGGGACCAGCCGGCCCAGCAGGAGCCGATGGTGCAGATGGGGCAGATAGTACTGTACCAGGACCACAAGGTGCTCAAGGAGATGTTGGACCTCAAGGTGCCGCAGGTGTTGGCATCACTTCAACATCACTTACTGGTGGTAACTTAATATTAAATTATTCAAATACAAGTACTCAAGACGTAGGAAACATTCAAGGACCACAAGGACCACAAGGTACATCAGGTACAGCAGGATTATCA